>ENA-OFDP01000007-OFDP01000007.1-metagenomes-genome-assembly--contig:-NODE-7-length-199986-cov-5.312483_pt1 | contig 199986 bp, 199 predicted proteins | sample MGYA00153389_OFDP01 | MGnify analysis MGYA00153389
GAAATTATCAAAGTTCTGTTGCTTTAGCCTGTATATTTTTATGGCTACCTTTATAGGGTTAATTATGAACAGTAAATGTCAACAGACCCTAATCAAATAGAAAATAAATATGCTGAAAATGAAAATACCACTATTCATAAGCGAAATGACAGATTAGACTTTGGTCTAAGACTAAAGTGTGCACTTTCACACTTTAACTTTGGTTTAACAAAGCTCAGGATTGTTAAAATGGCTTATCTTTCGACTTTTTTATGTGCAATAATTCTCTTTGCTTTGGTTGTTTTATGGTCAATTGTTGAGTTTTTCATTGAGTCACGAAAAAAAGAAGAAGCCAGTATTTAGTTTTTATCCAATTTAATTAAATTTTATTATTCTAGTATTTATAAGTGCTTTTGAGTCTTAGTATGTAACTCAAAGATCGTGAAAGACCTGATATGTCAGTTTGATGATGTAAATTTTCCTGATTGTTTGGATAGTGTACAACCATGTATGAAAAAGCTTGTCTTTTGAAAAAATCTTCGCTAGTATTCATTTCGCCTGAACTTGTTGATATATAACAAATTCAGTATATTAGGGCCTATAGCTCAGTTGGTTAGAGCAGCGGACTCATAATCCGTTGGTCCCGTGTTCAAGTCACGGTGGGCCCACCAAATTTTATACTTATATAGCTTTATATAAGATCTAAACCCTTAATTCTAATAGAGTTAAGGGTTTTTTAATGCTTTACTTAAATGTATATAACTTCATATGGGAACACGTCCTGTGTATCCTTGTTTGTATCCTTTAAATAAAATATAACTCAGGGATACACCAAGGAAAAAATCTCTGGAGATTCCATAAGTTATGAAAACAAATGATGTAAAAAGTGATGTAAACGCTCATTTAAAAAATACACCTCAGAATGTAAATGTAAGACGTAAAAAAAGCGTTGAAGATATTTACAAAGCACTCAAGCCGAAAGCTAAAGAATATCGTCAACCCACAGACATTGCTGGATTGTATTGTCGAGTTCAGCCAAACGGTAAAAAGTCTTGGCAGTATCGCTATAAGAATGATCAAGGTAAATGGGCATGGATTGGTTTGGGGGCTTATCCAACAGTAAATTATGTACAGGCACGAGAAAAAGCAGAAGGTATGTTAAATGGCACGCTTGAAATAAAAACACAGGCTGAGATTAAAAAAATAAAGTTACAAGATAAAGATGCCTTATTTTCTACTTTAATGAATGAGTGGTTAGAACGTAAGAAATTAACGTGGAAAGCTGAAACCTATCGAAAAGAAAAACAGTCCATTGAGAAACATCTTTTATCAGTTTTTGGGGATCGGGAGTACGCTACAATTACTTCTAGAGAGTGGTTAAATCATTATACAGAAAAACAAATTAACGAAGGTATTTTTAACCGTATTGAAAAATTGATCTCATACTGCTATGGAGCCTATAGTTTAGCTAAATTTAAGAAAGATCTCTTATATAACCCTTTAGAAGGTATAAGAGATCATTTAGCTAAAGGGGAAACAGAGAGCATGAAGCATGTAAAAATTCATGAGTTACCTGAAATGATTTCTTTAATCAGAAACTCCTCTTCTCGACCCGTGGCGATCGGCTTAGAGCTTTTAATTCACATGTTCCCTCGACCAGGGGAGCTGAGACAGGCACGATGGGAACAATTTGATTTTGCTGAAGCTGTATGGATCCGACCGCCGAGTATGATGAAAAGAGGCATTGAGCATGGTATACCGCTATCTCAACATGTTATGAACCTTCTAATAGAGTTAAAAGAGATTTCTCCAGAAAGTGAATACTTATTTCCAAGCCGTGACAATATTAATAAACCGATTTCTAATTTGACATTTAATGCAGCATTAAACAGGTTGGGGTATCGAGGTAAGCAAAATCCCCATGGATTTAGGCATATTGCATCAACAAATTTGAATAAAAATTTTAGTTCTAAATCTCAGGTGATCGAGTCTGCGCTGTCTCACTTAAAAGGTGGCGTTAAAGGGGCATATGATAAAGAAGCACATCTAGAAGAACGCTACGAAATAATGGAATGGTGGAGTAATTATATCGAGTCTTTACTTAAGCATTAACACAAAAACGTGATCACTTGTTTTGTGTTTTAGGACGGATGGGATTTGAATTATTTTTTTTTGATAGCATGGTTTCTCTATTATTAAACGAGGATCCTCAATTGGATCATTTTAGAGCACATACATCACATACTCGTCGTAGTATTGTACGTACTGTTAAAAATTTTGATGATTTAGATATACCAGTGGTTTGTCACAATATGAAGCCATTTCGCTTAAAATACAACCAAGTTTGTGAGTTGCTTAATGTAACACGAGATTGCTTACGTAAAATCATCGAAAATGATCTTTCATTTCCAAGACCATTGAAAGAATGTAGTACTCGTCAAGCAGCAGTATATTTTGATACAGCTGAAATTGAAGAGTGGTATAAAACTTACAAAGCTAAATGTAGGAGTGAATAATCACTATTTAAACAACCATCTAGGCAATACTAGATGATCAATTCCACATAGCAAACACACAATGTGTTTATATCCATTTCAGGGCTATGCAAAAAAACCACTTTAAGTGGTTTTTTAATTTTCTAGTCTTCAGATTCTATATGCAGGGTCGACTCTAGTTATGATCTAAAGAAACAATAAATTTCTCAATCATTCTTCGCTCAACCTCAGGTAATTTTTGCAGGGTGCTCACAAGGGGATCAACACCTAATGCACTCATCTCTTCACTCCGTCCTAAAATGTAATCGGCTGATATATTAAGTACGACAATGAGCTTATAAAAATTTTCTAAAGAAGGTTTACGTGAGCCCGACTCAAAATGCGCAATAGAGGTTACGGGTATTCCCGTTTTTTCAGCGAGTTCTTGCTGTGTCAGCTTTCGTATCTTTCTAACTTCTTTCAATCGAATCTTAAATTCATTCGAGTCTAATTCAAGTGTCATTATTACCGCCAAATAGACAATAAAAACTTGACGTTTTAGTCATGTTTTTATATAAATATAGACATAGTTTAGATGCTTACTTGTGAAACGAGAAGCAACTAAATCATTACTTGATAAAAATCTAAATCAATTGAAGGCCAAACGCTCATGATGAATTATTCTTCGAGTCGAATTTTGACATCGATGCATCCTAGTATTCGCCATCTCAATATTCGCAATGTAGCTAAAATTGTAGCCTCAAAAATTATTTGTAATACGCAATTACAGTTGCAATATAATCCTGATTTTTGTAGGCAACTGGGCGTATCAACTTATCTCAACACACACATAGGATTAGCTTATTTCATTGATGATCGCTATTTTGACCATTATGGTTTACAACCAGAAAACTTAATAAATTTTTCAGATGTCTATGCTCAATTGTTGCATGACTTTTATGAGTTTTCAGGTTATCAGCCAGATCAGCTATGATCTAGGTTGCGACGGCGTACACAGGATCAGTAAAACCAACATGCAATAGCGTAAGACGGTTAGTGCCTTTCCATTGTTTTGGGATACTAGCTCAAACTTAAAAGAATTATTTAGACTGCTGTTCATGCTGCAAGATAGAAATTTAAACTGCAGTCGTTCCATGAGCTTTTCCTCAGAGATTTCAGAAGATATAGCAATCTGCCAATATTTTTCTGGAAATAAAGAATAAATTCCTGTCAAAAATCGATTTGCTAGCCTTATATCAGCACTATTAAAGATTAATCCAGCATGTGAAATGTTGGCTTTCATTTCAAAAATATGTAGTGCATTTAAGATGTTTGCATCATCACTTTTCAATTTATTAAGCCGTTTAAAAAAATACTCTAAGACTATTTTTTCTTCCTTGGTTTCAATATGTGGAAGTATGCGTTGTGATTTATCAGCATCAATAATGAAGCGAGGTCGGTTCTTGCGATTTTTGAGTTGTTTGAGCTTAAGTATATTTTGTTGCCACAGCATGAGTGTCTTAATTGGAAAGTCATACTTTTGAGACAGAAGCTCAGGTGTATAAGATTGATCTAATGCTTTAAGTATCCTTGAAATCATTAAATACGAATAACCAGATTGACTAGTACCATAAATATAACGATTTTCAGTGAGTTCATGAGTATCTATTTTCTGGGGTAGTAAAATTGATTGCTGTACTGTTTCCAATGATACCGCGTGAGTAAGTTGGGTCATTTGATTATCATAATGACTTAAATAAATTTGCTTTGTAGGTTTCCGCGGTATTACTAATTTTGGACAGATCTTTTGAATAACAGTTGGATCCAAACATGGGTCGAATTTCCTTAATTGATAACCTGCTATTATGTAAGCTAAATGCAGATAGCTTCTAAATGTTTCAGTTGGGTCTATGTGACCTAATATATGAGATAGTAAATACCAACAATCTTGTGGTGTTTGAGAGCGTAATAGCTCATTTCGGATTAGGTTGTAATGCTCGATTGAATAGTCCGTGAAGGTAGACACAAACGTGTAGTCCATATTTAGGATTAGCGCGAGAGAATTGGCCGCTGTATGCCGTAAGGAATGAAAAGAATAACGATGTCCTGGCAATAATGTATCGAGTATTCGTTGAAAAGGAAGTGTCACCAAATGTGGTTTAAGACGTTCAGCACTGTTCCACATTGTGAATAAGTACTGATTAGGAGTATAAGCACGGCGCCTTGTTTGGCAGTAATGCTGAAATTTAACATGCTCCTCTTGAGTCAGTAGAATTTGAATGTTGAGATTGCGTTCAGCACTATCCGTTTTAAGTAAGTGTTGTTGATGCTTGGCACGATATGGGCGAATCCAAATCGAACTTGCCTGAACACCTTCCACGTCTTTAATGCGAAGTCCAAGAATTTCATTAATCCGCATGCCCGTACGAAACGCTATCGTATATACGATACTGAGCATTGCTAAATCATGAGCCGTATAGCTTGGGCTTTCATGATATTTAAGTTGGGCAAGCAGCTGTTTAAAGGTTTTTGCAGAGATGATTTCGGCTTTCGGTGAGCTTAAATGAAACCCTTCATTCTGCATTGGGAACACATCAGCATCAAATAACACACGCTGAAATTGATGGAATCGTTTTATGAGATCAAATTTTTGTGATTTAGATTTACCGACGCCGTTTAACATACGCTTGTAGATCACTTCTAGGTGATCATTGAGATTGCATTCTTCTATAAAATCGGTGCTATGTAATAACCATGACTCGGCAAGTTTGGTGTAATAACTATAGATTGAAGAATGACGAATCTTCTGCTGTTGATTGATATAGCGTAAGTACTTGTTTTGATCGAGCTGATAAAGCTCTGTGATTTGCTTAATATCTTCTGTAGTCGGATGAAATAAGCTAAATAGCCAAAGCCCAAGCCGTTTCGCATTTTCTGGAAGATAGGCATGTTGGCTGTGCAGCAGGTTACATAGATCCGAGGTAGTCTTATGCCTATTTTTAAAGAACGTCAAAATTTGTTTATGCAAAGCAGTAAGTGCCTCAAGAGGATCTTCAGTGTGTAATTTTTCCTCTTTTACTCTGTTGTTGATATTTTGGGGCTGTGGTTCTTCAGTTTGATCGGAGTGGTCAAGTATTAGCTGAGGTGAGAGATAGCGTTTAAAAGCACTTGGACTTAAGCCACAGCTTTCTATTTCTTCAGTTAAACACTGTGCAAGCGCAGGGCTTAATTTGACCTTGTCTAGTTGCATAAATGAATGACTGGAGGTTTGTAAAAGCTCATTAAATTTCTTCTGGTTAAAAGAAAGCTCTAAGGCATTAAAAACGTAACGGATATAAGTGTAACAATCGTGTTGGATATCTATTAATTGTGTCTTAAATCGAGTAATCCAGAGCTGTGTTAGCCGGTCTGGTACAAAATTTCGAGATTTCCTTAAGGTTTGTTTAGGATCATATAAATCACCATATTGCGGCGATTGAGGTTCTAGAAAGATGAGGGGTATTTGTATTTGTTGAATTTGATAAATCGGGCCTTGTTCTTTTAAATGTTCTAACAAAGCTTCTAGGCTGGAAAGATTAGAGATTCCGCCATACAGGATTGCGCAGATCAGGATATTTCCTATACTTTCATCCGCTGTAAAATCATCTGCCGTGTACCAATATCTTAAAAGCTTTTCTTTGAGCTGTACTACGAATTTTGAACCATCTAGCCACGATTCATTGAATAGTAATGGTGTGCGTTGAATAGAAACGAGATGCTGTGTGGGTAATGGTAAGTCTGTATCATTGGCACGATTGTATTGAATAATTTGTTTACGGAAATGCTGATAAAATGTGCTTTTTAAAGAATGGCTAAATTTATGTTGATTTAGATGCTGAGTCACTTGGTTAAAGAGATCGGGTATTCCTTCTGATTGCTGTGCTTGCTGTAATTGTTCGAATGATAAAAACTTACTGATGACTTCTTGAATCTGTAAGTGCTCTTTTTTCCGCTGTGTATCTCGATTTTTGGCACGGCGTTCATGTGCATAGTGTTTTTCTTTAAGCATGTTCATCCATTCCATCAATTTGGTAAGTGTGCTGCATATCATTAAGATGAGTAGCGAGGGTTCTATATTGTTGAAGAGATAGACTTGAGAATTTTTGCCCGATTTCTTGTTGGTTCTTCTCATGTCCAAACACAGCCAAAATTAATTTTTCGTCTGCTTTTTCGGTGAGATATGCACGAGCTGTATGCCTAAGCCAATTTGCATGATTGAGCTCCATAACATGAGTAAAAGAGCTTATAAGGTGAGGGCTAAGCGCTTGCCATTGTCCATGTTGATACACACTGAGGAGAGGCTTTTTACTGCTTAAAATTTCTTGAATATACGGTTGATGCTCTGGGTGTAGTTGTTTAAATTCATTTAAGTAGGTAATGAATAAGCGGATTTCCTTCACAACAAAATCACATAATGGGATTAAACGCCCATCATCTGTTCTTGAGTGAATTTCTTTATCTGAAACCCAAAGCCATTGTTTTTTTAAATCGAAATTTTTTAAGAAACCCGGGAATTCGCTGACAGGTCGAGCAGCACTGAACAATAATAAAATATGCCACAGCCAGACATTGTAATGATTGAACATCTCAAGCATTTGCCCATGGTGTTTAGCTTGAATAATCTGATGTTGTAAATATGCAAATATCGCCGTCACTGTTGCAGGTTTCGGCGCTTTACAGCTACCAAATCTTTCTCGATCATCATCAATGGCATGGATTTCTTTTGCTAAATCATTTGATAGTTGTTGTACTGTGGATTTATAACATTGCTGTAAGCGATATACAGGGTATGAACAATATGAAATAGAAACTGATCGATTTGCATCGATGCCTGTAAGAATATCGGCTAGTTGTTCATTTTGACTGTATCGGTAAATACAGTGATGTAATAAAACACTTATTTTTTTAGTTGATAAAGATGGAATGAAGAGTTCTTTACGGCATTTTTTTAATGCATGTGCGACCTGTTCTGGCTTCACTGTTGGCGGTTGTCTTAAACCCTCTACCAGCTCTTTTACTAAAGGCAAATCGAAATGGGTCACCTGATTAAGCAATTGGTCTTTGTATTCAAAAGCAGGGTCCTCAAATAGCGTGAATTTTGAACGTAGAAAGTACTGATCGTTTTCTAAAATGAGCTGTTGTCGTTTGTTGAGGGTATAGCGCTGATTTGTTTGTAGATTAAGCCACTGTTCAATAGGTACCCCAGTGAGAAAGCTCAATAGGATAAAAAGATATGCTTTGTTTTTAGTGATATTGTTTAAATAGCGCTCATGACAATGCTTTACAAGTAAACTCAGGCTGTTGAAGTCAGGATAATGCTTGCTACACGTAAAATCATGCTGCTGTCTAATAATGTGTTGTTGTGTGAGTTGGCTAATTTTATGTTGTAGAAAACTGGATTGAGTGGCTAAAGGTGATACTTGTGCTGTATTAAGTGAGTATTGCTGTTTGGGCTGTTCGTCCTGTAATTGTTCGTAGAAGAGAGCAGGATGTTCTTTCTGGGGTATATCCTGTGGACAGCATAAAATTGCGCCGTGCTCATCTAGATAATGTGGTTCATCTATGTGTTTGGGTGGTGCTGAATAATTTTTTTTGGGTTTGAGTGCTAATACATAATCATAAAATCGCCTTATATCAAGCAGTAGTAAATGCTGAAAGCGGTTGAGCTGAGGATTGGCTTCTAAAAGGCGTAAATCTTTGACGAGGTCAGCTAATGGTTTTTCATCGCAAGGAAGTTGTTGCCATAGCCATAAATATTCTTGTTGATACTTACTGAGCTGTGTTTTTTGTTGCGATGCAGCATAAGCTTCATTCGCTAATCTAAATCGATCAAGTACTTTAATAATTGTTGTTTGATGGTCTTTTTTACCTGCATTTGGAATAGATTTAAGAATGCAGGCAGCATGTAAATTGTGGACTGCCCATCGCTGTATAACAGAATGCTGGGAGTGCTGTTGTACTGAATAAATATACGCACAAATAGGATGTGCTGAAACAGAAGGTGGAGCATGTAGAAACAGTGATCGGTGATTCTGCTCTATCTTATTATCGAGCTTTAATAACTGCTTCAGTTCAGGAATATCAACTGTGCGATTTAGGTATTGCTCAAGTACTTCAGCATAATGATCCTGTATGAACTCTTGCTCCAAAAGGCGCTGAATTAATGGCTTAGTCTGCATGTTGTGCTCTCCAAAAAAGGTTTGGGCTGGGTTCAGGATGTTTGAGTGCTTCACATTTTTCAGTGAGTTGCTGGATTTTTTCGGTGTAACTAGAGTGGATTTGTTTTTGTTGATACAAGAGCTGATTACGACTACAGTCGATAAGTTTTGCGAGCAAATCGAGCGATAACTCACACCGTGATTTTTCATGATGAAGAGCGTTTAAATCGTAAATTGCTTGTTTTGAGAGTGATGTATTGAGTGCACTTAATAAGCTATTTGGTTGGATAAGGTTAATCTTAATTTTAAGCTCAGTGATTAATTTGAATAAGTGCCAGCTCAATTGATATTCAAGCTTGGGTAAATCAATGTCGGTGAGCACAACGTAGCTTGCATCTATACGCAGATTTTGCTTTTTGGAGGCGTATACAAGCAGAAAGTTATCTAATACACAGAATTCACTCCCTGAAATTGTTGAGAGACAAAGTAACTTGATATCTGGCTGAATAATTGAAGGCAGTCGTGCCGCCCTAAATATTTGTGCATAGCAATTGTAAATTCCACTTAAAGGTGGATATGGAGTAAGGATGACCTGATGTGAGTCAAACTTTGCTTTAGCGTTTTTCTTCTGACCTGATTGTTTATATGCCATATTCATGCTCCTTATTTTTTTAATGTATATAGAGACATGCTTAAAAAGTTAATTTCAAAAAAAAGATCAAGAAAATGGTTATAAATGTGGGTGGTTTTTGATGAATTTCAGATTTTGAAAATAATATGCTTAGTGCAGAGCTAGATATATTTTTGTGTAAGTTGTTGATTATTAGTTATTGAATGTGGCTGGTTTTACTAAGTTTTGTATTTTACTTATCTATATTATAGGATGAACTATTGGAAGCTTTAGGTGTTTATTACTCATAGACATAGAATAAAAACTCTAGGTAATTTTATGTATCCATCCTTTTTGATGGCTTGGTTATTCTCACTATAGACTTATGTACAAAAGATTTTTCTTAATAAAAATAACGTGAACTGATATGCTACGTTGAAGGGGTAGCTTTTTATAAAAGCATAATAAAATACAGATAGTTGCAAAAATATGATGAATTTGGCTGAGTCTCAGTTTGATTTCTTAAAGGATGTAGATCCTTTGATGCATGCTTTATTGGTCAGTGCAGAAGCGGCATATTACACAGCACCAGCACATACACTTGTACAGACCCGAAAATTTGCTGAAGCGCTAGTAAATAAAGTAGCTCAAGCAAATCAGCTTGAAGTGCCTGAGCAGTCGGATTTTCTCTCCCGTATTCGTTTAGTGGAAAATAGGCTCAAGCTGAAAGCTGACTTTATCTCTGTTTTGCATACCTTGCGTGTTAATGGTAATAAAGGTGCGCATGATGCCGAAACCGATCATAGTGATGCTTTGACTTCACTAAGGTTGTCGTATCGAATGGCACAGTGGTTATATATTCTGACCACTCAAAAAACCAAATTGTTCCCTGAGTTTGAAGCACCTGTCGACCCAACGCTTGAAGCACGGCGCATGCGTTTTGAATTGATGGAGCTACAGCAGCAGTTGCGTACGGCACAGGACAAGCAAACTGTTCACTCAGATATTCAACATAAATTGGCAGAACTAGAAGCAGAGAATCTACAGCTTAAGCACCAGCAGCAAGTAGAAGCACAAACATTACAGGCTCAACTCGCTGCCTATGAAGCAAAAGTAAAAGAGCTGGAACAGCAGGCAACCATGCCTACTTTAGAGACACCTATTGAAGATGAGCAATTGGATATAGCCAATGCTTCATTTGAATTGTCCGAGGCTGAAACACGAGAGCTCATTGACCGTCAGCTTCAGCTCGCAGGTTGGCAGGCAGATACACAGCTTTTAAGGTATAGTAATGGCGTTCGCCCGCAAAAGGGTTTAAACCTTGCAATAGCAGAATATCCGACGTTACTGGATGGTGAAGAGGGTTTTGCGGATTATGTACTTTTTGAAGGCTTACTGCCTGTTGCAGTGGTAGAAGCGAAGAAGCAGAACAAAACCGTCAGTCAGTATATTCGTCAGGCGGAGCGTTACTCACAAGGCTTTCTATTTGCGTCTGATTTAGACAAGCCCTATAAGAATACGCCGTGGACATCTGAGGAGAAGGTCTACCACATTCCTTTTGTGTATGCATGTAATGGTCAAAAGCAGTCTAAGCGTCTAGCTGATGAGGGCGGAATCTGGTTCCGTGATGTACGACATCCATCTAACATTTCTAAGGTGTTGCAAGGTTTCCATTCACCAGCAGGGTTGAAGCGAAAGCTTGAGCAGGATATTGCTCGTGCAGATGAATATTTAGAACAGACCGAGATTCTGCCATTTAATGATCGTGTCTATCAGCGTGAAGGAATTAAAGCGGTTGAGCAAGCAATTGCCAAAGACAAGCAACGTATTTTACTTGCTATGGCAACAGGTACAGGTAAAACGCGTTTAGCGACTGGCCTAATGTACCGATTAATCAAAAGCCAGCGTTTTAAGCATATATTGTTCCTGGTTGATCGTTCTACTTTGGGCACACAGGCATTTGATGCATTTGGTGCTGAAGTGATTGAGCAAGGCCAAACCCTGGCACAAATCTATACGGTTGCCGATTTAGGAGTAGATACTACTGAACGTCCTGAAGTTCAAGTTGCTACAGTGCAAAGCTTGGTACATCGTCTGTTTAACAGTGATGCACCACTGCCAATCGATTTTTATGACTGTATCATCATTGATGAAGCACACCGTGGTTATACCCTGGATAAGGAAATGACTGAAGGTGAGGAAACGATTCGTGATGAAGCGCAGTACTTGTCTACCTATAAGCGTGTAATCGACTATTTTGATGCCACCCTGATAGGTTTGACTGCAACACCTGCACTACATACAACAGAGATTTTTGGTAAGCCTGTCTTCACCTACAGTTTTACTCGTGCTGTAGAGGAAGGCTATTTGGTCAATTATGACAAACCGATTCGCTACATTACTAAGCTTAGTCAGGCAGGTATTGAAATACCTAAAGGGACAAGCGTTCAGGTGATGACTAATGCCACCGGGCAAAAGACCACGGCGCTAATACCCGATGATATGGATTTTGATGTCGCAGACTTTAACCGTCGTGTGATCAATGAAAGCTTCAATAAAGTTATTTGTCAGGCATTGGTTGAAGACCTCAATCCACTCGGTGATGAAAAGACCATGATTTTCTGTGTGACGGATCGTCATGCGGATCAGGTGGTAGCATTGTTAAATGAGCTTTTCAAAGAGAAATATGGGAAAGACTGGAATAATGATGCTGTGGTGAAAATCACAGGCAATGCAGATCAGCCGAGCAAACTGGTAGAGAGCTATAAAAAGAATAAGTTCCCGAATATTGCTGTTACTGTAGATTTGCTTACTACAGGTATTGATGTACCGAAGATCTGCAATTTGGTGTTTATGCGTAAAGTTCGTTCACGTGTGCTGTTTGAACAGATGCTCGGTCGTGCAACTCGGTTATGTCCTGATATTGGTAAAACAGAATTCCGTATATACGACGCCGTAGATATTTTTGCGACTTTGCAAGCGGTGAATACCATGCAACCGATTGTCGTGCGTCCAAATATCAGCATTGATCAGTTGATTCGTGAGTTAAGTGATCCTGAATTGATGCAGAAAGCTAAAGCAATCAATGTTCCTTGTATTGATGAAGTCAAGCGTACGCAAGCGGATATCGTTCTCGATGAATTTATTCAGAAAGTGACCCGTATTTTAGGTAAGGCTGAGAAGTTTAAGCATCATCCTGATCAAGGCAAATTGCGTGAAGCACTTGGAAAAATCAAAGAAAACTTCGGGGTTGAATCCTTTAAGCTACCTCAGATGCTGCGTGCTAAAGGTATTGATGATCTTGGTACTTGGCTACAGCAAAACAGTGCGATTTTAGAAGCACGTTTGACTGAGGTTCGAAGTGCTCTCGGCACCTTGGATTTACCAATTATCTCGGACGAGAAAGACGAACTGATTGAACGCGTCGTAGATACGGTACATCAACAGCCTGAAGATTATCTGGAATATTTCGATAGCTTCGTTAAAACAGCCGTGAATCACAATGCCGCTATCAAAGCGGTTGTTACACGACCATCAGATCTGACTCGTGAGCAGTTGCGAGAACTGGAAAACTTGTTGACTAGTAAGGGCTTTACCCAAAGCAAGCTGACCCAGGCACTAGGTGGCAATGAGTCAAATCAAACATATGCATCACAGATCATCTCTATGATTCGCCGTTCAACATTGGGTGAGGAAATCTCATCGGTGGAAGAACGTTATCAGCGTGGCCTAAACAAGATTCTACAGCAGCGTGCTTGGACGGAAGATCAGAAGCAATGGTTGGCACGTTTAACCCTGTTTATTGCTAAAGAGGTGGTGGTCGACAAGAATATGATTCACCATCAATTTGCCAAAGACGGTGGGGTTAAACGGCTGAGTAAGTTACTTGATAGCGACGTTGAAAAACTGGTCGATGATATCCATGACGGGTTGTGGCAGGCCTCTTAACTGCTACAATTCACCCGTAATAAAATTTCTATATTTTTCACATTTTCTGATGAAGTGCAGCACATGACACAAAATGATATTGTCCAAAAACTCTGGAATCTTTGCGACGTATTAAAAGATGACGGGATTAACTATAGCGACTATGTGTCTGAACTGGTGATGCTGCTCTTTGTCAAAATGGTCGATGAGCTGGATGACGAGTTTTCTACGCTTGCCAAGATTTATCCTGAACAATATAAATGGACGCACTTTAAAGATCATAACGGCATTGAGCTATTAAACTTCTATAAGCAAATGCTCTTGGACTTGTCTCAAAATCAGAATGAACTGATTGCATCGATCTATGCCAATGCTCAAACCCGTTTACGTGAACCACGCCATTTACAGCAGTTGATCAATGAGTTTGACAAGCTGGATTGGTTCAGCATTAAAGCTGATGGTTTAGGTGACCTGTATGAAGGCTTGCTTGAAAAGAATGCCACCGAAACAAAATCAGGAGCAGGTCAGTACTTTACACCTCGTCCACTCATCAACAGTATTGTGCATTGTATACGGCCAAAGCCAAGTGAAGTGATTCAAGATCCTGCATGCGGTACGGCGGGCTTCTTAATTGCTGCGGATGCGTATATACGACAGCACCATGATTTGTATGCACTGACAGAACAAGAAACTCAGTTCTATACTTTAGATGCTTTTGTTGGTGTTGAACTTGTTCCGAATACGCGCCGTCTGGCTCAAATGAACTGTTTGTTGCATGATATTGGTGGTGAGCAAGGTGCAATCAAGCTGGGTAACTCGCTTGGTCCTGTAGGGCAGGCGTTGCCAAAAGCGGATGTGATTTTAGCCAATCCACCATTTGGTACATCAAAAGGTGGTGAAGCAAGCATTACCCGTGATGATTTGCCATTTAACACCTCAAATAAGCAATTGGCATTTTTGCAGCATATCTATAAGAACTTAAAACCAGGTGGTCGTGCCGCCGTGGTATTACCTGATAACGTGTTGTTTGAAGCTGGGCAAGGTACAGCAATTCGTCAGGACCTGATGAACAAATGTAATGTGCATACGATTTTGCGTTTGCCGACAGGGATTTTCTACGCGCAAGGCGTGAAAACCAATGTGCTGTTCTTTACTAAGGGTACAGAAGCTGATCCGTTACAAGAACTCAACTGCACGACTGAAACTTGGGTTTATGACTTACGTACCAATATGCCAAGTTTTGGTAAGCGTACGCCATTTACTGAAGCACATTTAAAAGGTTTTGAAACGGTCTACGGCGCTGACCCTAAAGGTTTATCACCACGTACTGAGGGTGAATGGTCACTTACAGAAGAAAGCCAAGAGCAAACTTTAGAGAACAGCCGTTGGCGTAAGTTTAGCCGTGAATGGATTAAAGAGCAGAAAGGTGATTCTTTAGATATTTCATGGTTAAAAGACAATGACGCCGTGGATGCTGCGAACTTACCAGAGCCACATGTTTTGGCAAGCGAAGCAATGTCTGAGTTAACTCAGGCTTTGGTTGAGCTGGATGCCTTGATGCAGGCTTTAGGTCAGACCGATGAAGCCAATATACAAAAACAGCTATTGGTCGATGTTTTAGGTTTAGGTACTGAGGAACAGGCATGAGTTTAGATAATTTGCCTGTTGAGTGGTTGTGTGTAAATGGCTCAGATTGTGTATTTGACCCTAAGTCAGATATCGTCGATGGTCCATTTGGTTCAAACTTAAAGTCATCTGAATACACTACTTCAGGGATTCCTGTTTTAAGAATCCAAAATATTAAAAGATATAATTTTGTAGATAAAAATATTCAGTTTGTTAGTGATGAAAAAGCTGAAATGCTTTCAAGGCATTCATTCCAATCAGGTGATATTGTTATTACAAAATTGGGTAATCCAATAGCATTAGCATGTATTGTCCCTCCAAAATTTGAAAAAGGGATAATTGTCGCTGATCTAGTTAGAATGCGGCCTGCTTCATATATTAGTACAAAATATATGATGTATTATCTCAACTCTAAATACGTAATAGATCAAGTAAATGTACTAATCAAAGGAACAACAAGACCTAGGATTAATTTAAGTGTTATTCGTGATCTAAAAGTTGTATTACCTTCTCAAGCCGAACAACAAGAAATTGTTCGTCAGCTTGATGTGATGCTTGCTCAAGTCGAGCAAATTAAAGCGCGTTTAGATGCGATTCCTGCTCTTCTTAAAAAATTCCGTCAGTCGGTTTTGGCGGATGCGGTGAGTGGGAAGTTGACGGAGGGTGCTAATTGCTCAAAATGGATAAAATCAACAATTGGAGCTGAGTTCAAATGTATCGATGGTGATAGAGGGAAAAATTATCCTAAAAAAGAAGATTACCAAACAGAAGGTTATTGTCTTTTTCTTTCTACAAAAAATGTCAGAAAGTTTGGTTTTCTTTTTGATGATAAAGTTTTTATTTCTAAGCAAAAACACGAACAATTAAGAAATGGAACTCTTGAGAGAGATGATTTAATCATTACAACTAGGGGAACATTAGGACATATTGCTTCGTATGATAAAAATGTTCCATTTGATGTGGTTCGAATAAATTCAGGAATGCTTATTTTACGTAAGACTAAGCAAAATTTACTAAATGAATTTATGATGCTGTTGTTAGCTTCTCCTAAGTTTCAACGGATCATTGAAGAACAAAGAACTGGATCGGCACAGCCCCAATTACCAGCTAAAATTCTCAAAGAGTTTGAGATAGAGTTACCATCATTAGATGAGCAAAAATTAATTGTTCAGAAAGTAGAATCATATTTCGAGTTGATTGAAAAAACTGAAGATACAGTCCAATCAGCCCAAAAACGAGTGAATTTACTGACCCAGTCTATTCTTGCCAAAGCCTTTAGCGGTGAACTGACTGCTGAATGGCGTGAACAGCATCAAGACCTCATTACAGGGTTAAATAGTGCAGAAGCCTTGCTTGCTAAAATTCAGGCAGAACGGGAAGCGAGTAAGCCTGTGAAAAAGGCTAAAAAAGTAAAATAAGCTTTTTAGCTTTTATAGTTTATAAGAAAGGTTTTAGAGGTACTCGAAAGAGTGCCTGAGCTATATTAAATTTATGTGAGGGGTGTAATGGAAATTCTTTTTTTAATAGGAGGATTCTTTTTATTATTTATTCTAATAGCTCCTCTAATTAATGCATTTGGTTCAAAGAGTTCTTATAAAGACAAATCTGAAGCTGAAAAAAAAGAACAAGCTTTAACAGATATCAAAAAAAATTATGATACGAGTAAAGACTTATTTTCAAAAGGCTTAAAAGCACTCAGTAACGGCGCTTCTCAGCTTGAAAGACTAACTGCAGAGTTAGCCGATAAGGCTGAAAAAAATAGAAGAGAACAACAGAGAAATAAACCAGAACATTACAGAGAGAAAATAAAGATAGCAGATGCTATAACGCATGGTCAAATGTTGCGTGAATATAGTGCTCAAGCTTATTTTTTAAAATTAGATTGGGATCTACAAGATTTTAAAGTTGAGGATATTTATGGTACAGAAACATATAAAAATAAAAAAAATGAGTTTTTAAAAATATTAGAACTTAATGATGGTTTATTAAAACCAATAAAAAATTTTATAGCTGTCCGTTATTATTTAACGACATTTAAAAATTATCCCAATATAAAAACGTTGAATGCTTATTTTGAAGAGAAAATTCCCGAATCATTTCCTGTATTTCATGAGTTAATTTGGGAATATTGTTTAAAAAAAATAGAAATAGATCAAAGTAAGTTAAAAAAGGTAAATGCCTTATATCATTTCACACATAAAAATAATCTTAGAAGTATTCTTGAGAAAGGATTAATAACAAAAGCTCGGTTAGAAAAACTTGAGATCAATTTTATAGAAAATGATAAGAATCGATGGGATGAGGTGGAAGATTCAATTTCTTTGTCGATTAGTCATCCTAACCATAAAATGTTTATGAAATATGCTAAATCTTCAGGATTAGATAATTGGGTAGTCTTAAAAATATCACCCGAGCTGCTTTCTGGAAATACCAATCCTGTTTATGAAGAACTCGAAAATTATGACTATCTGGACAAAGCAATATTTAACAAATTTAATGCGGCTTCATTTGCAATGAGAAATTTATCCATTGAAGAAAGAAAATCACACCAAGCATTTTTAGATATGTTTGAGTCAAATATTGGAATGACATTAGAAACCTATACCTTTGATAATCAGGCTGAAATTCTTTATCAAGGAAATATCCCCAAAGAATTTATTCAAGAGATTCATGTGATTGAAGAAGATCCTAATTTATCATGGGTAGATGGTTTAGGCTTTAAGGTCAGTATTAACAAAACAGTATTTGAGAAAAGATAAGGAAGTCATCATGGCAAAAAGACCAGTATTTGTACCTAAACTGGACGGCGCTACGCTTGTAGATATTGTCGATGTTGAATTTGAATGGTTTGCTGGAATGCACTTCACACAAAAACAAAAGTCGATCCGATCCTTGCATGAAGCGTATCGTACGCAGAATCCAGAAGCCAAGATTCTAGAGATTTCGAGCAAGTCTGAAATTGAATTAGGAACGCAACTCAGCGCTTTCAATCTGATGTTTAAAACCAAGAGCGGTAAAAACATCAGTGTTGAGAGCATCTTTCAATCATCCAAAGTATTCTCTGACGGCGGTCCGTATAAGGACATTATGGATATGAGTTCACGAGATGCGAAAAAGGATGAACGCCTTAAAAATTCAGGCAACTTGATTGCTTTTGAATATCGAGATACACGTTGGCAACTTGAACCTAAAACAGCCTTTTACGACTGGATTTATCTGAATGCACTCAATCTGAATGATGACCTAAAGCAACAAGCACTTGCATATGATGCATTTACTGATATTGAGTTTAATCCGCAAAAGTCGATTAACTGCCAGGCGTATTCAATAGCGCTCTTTGTTGCTTTGAGTAAACGTAATCTTTTGGTGGGAGACACAATTCCACCTAAAGATGAATTTATTGAACTTGTTGAAAAGTTTACGATTAAAAATACAAGTGATGGTTTATTACTTTAGATTGGCTATTCAAATTGAATAGCATTTCCATAGATGTGAAATAAATAATTTCAATTAACTGTGTCGTATATACATAAAATGAGAGGGAAAATGAGACCGATTGGCTTAGACCGTAAATCTAAAGATTACTTAGATACTTTAAACATCGACCCTCATTCTTTTGAAGAGCGATTCATACCTATCGAAACATTAATAAAAGCGAATCTTGCATTTAAGACGAAACTTGAAAACTTTAAACAATTTATTGATTGTTTAAGCGCAGATCGATGCTTTGCCTTATGGATTGGGGAAACAGAAGAACTGCTTGCCCAGTCTGAAGAAACGCTTCGCCACTTTTCACAAGACTATATTTCTGAAGATTCTCTGATTGAAACACATTATAAACTCGCAGAAAAAATGTGTGAGTTAACAGAGCGTGTTTACGAAGGAGATTGGGAATATGGCGTCGCAAGTGAAGTAGACCAACAATTTAATGATCTGACTGAGTTATGCCGTCGTATTTGGTCCAAAGAAAGTAAGGCTTGGCTAGCATTGGCAAAGGTATGGAAAAAGTTGTAACCCCCAATAGGGGTGTGATTGACAGGCTCTAATAAGGGATCAAAACAATTAGCCATTCCATTATCCTGATGACTGCCGCTGCTTAATTATGTGTAATTAATCTACCCATTTGATTAGCTTATAGATCACCGATCATTAATGACGATGATCTATAAACAGAAAATAAGGCTAAAAAAATACTGGTGTTCACATCAGTTCAGAAAATAATAAGGCCTCTTCCTTTCTAAACTTTTCAATCGCTTGATCGAGTTGACTAAACTGCTGTTCTTTAAGTGTGAGATATTGAATATTTTGATTGGTATTGAATTTTTCCCATACATTTGGTTGCATGTTTAAGCGCTGATGGTGATCTAGCTTCAAACGTACAGTTGTTCCAGTGTTTAAAGGCAACTCAATGTGAGTATCGTCCGCTTTCCACACGTGTTCAATATCTTCTACAGAAAATACCGTTAAATCTTCTAAGAATGGAACAAAGCTACGTGGAAAATAAATATTGGTCGGTGAGTTTTTAAATAATGGGCCAATTTGATTTACGCTGAAATTGGCAAACCCACAGCCAATCTCAGTGAGATAGAACTCAAGATGAGGATGGTTTTTGGCATATTGCTTAAAGTTATTGATATAGTTTTGGATAAGATTTAAATCCAAGGCTTCCCCATTTTTAGCAATGGTTGGAATGCCATAAGACTGGCCTTGTCTTCCTTCACCTTGACCTAGTTTTGCACCAAAATGATGTAGAGCTGTTTGTGCATATCCAGAGTAATGCTTACCTAACTCATGACAGTCAAATACTAAGATTTGATCTTCGGAAAAGTTATAGTCTTTAATTCCTTGATAATACTGATAAATCATAAAATGCCTACTTGAAAAACGTTTCGTTGAAGAATGCATATCTATGTATGAGTCAAATCCAATCCAGATCTGAAAAGTACATAACTATCTAGCGAATAAATGAAGTAAAGTATTTAAAAGATTTGTTTAATTTTCCATTAAATGTTAACACAGAATAACTTCAACTGAAGTGCAGTAGGTTCAATAAACAATAGTTGGACGACAACTAATGTCGCAAAGATGCTCGATAGGTTTGCTAATTCAATATCTAAATCGTAGAGTAAGTTATGAAATTAATCCTTATAAACCAAACAACTATAATTCGCTTATCGTGAGGAAAAAAATATGGGTATACATCAAACTAAAAAAACAGTTCAGGATTTAGATATTATCAATCAACTGATATTGGGCGATACTTCTAATGAAAAATCAGGAATCTATATCCTTCCAGTCTTCACTAATAAAGTTGAAATCGCAGCTGCTTTATTTGGTTTAAAATATGCGTTTGAACAGCTGAGTCTGCATTATTCAAATGCTAATAAAAAAGAAAATGGGAAATTGTTTTTTTGGGTGAAACAACCTAGGGATTGTGAGGATTCAGTCTTTAATCAAAATATTCTAAAAATTTGTCACTACTTCCAAATCACATCGAAATGTCTAGTCAGCATTCAAGATGATGACGCCAATATTAGACTTTACGTCAAAGAAGAAGCTTCACAAACAACCGTTAAAGTAAAAGATGCCGCAGAATGGTTAATGACTTTATACTGGGAGAAATTTCAAAATGAATCTCTAGAAACATTTGTTATCACTCCGGCAAATGAATATGTAGCCGTAGCTGAACCACAAACCAATATGGGCAGAATGGCAAGGAAGTTGAAAGCTGATCAGCTTGTAAAAGAATTAGATTTAACCCAGATAAATTTGCCTAATGAGACGACATAAATTGACGTAATAGCTATGATTGAACTTTATTTATTTGCTGTAATTGATTAATATAATTGAATAAAATTTGATTAAATATAAAGGGAATATCATATCGCTACTTTAGAAAAAGCAATTTCCTTCGCAACTGAACGGCATTTGGGGCAAATAGATAAAGCAGGGCAACCCTACATCCATCACCCCTTGCGTGTCATGCAAAATGCACAACATCCTGATGCCAAAATTGTCGCTGTTCTGCATGATATTTTGGAAGATACAGCAACATCGGTAACTGATTTAAGATTACTCGGGTTTGATGAAAATATTATTCATGCAGTTTTAGCCGTCACAAAACAAGATGGTGAAAGTCGTTTTCATGCAGTGCAAAGAACAGTAAAAAATCCGATTGCTTGCGAAGTTAAACTTGCAGATTTACGTGACAATATGGATTTATCGCGCCTGCCCAAAATATCTGCCAAAGATTTGATTCGCTATAAACAATATCAAAAGGTTCAGAAAATACTAAAAGAGGCTTATGCAATTCATCAGCATATAAATACTTTTGATCTGGATTCTGAATATCCAGAGTTTGAATACGGCAGTATGCAGTTTAATTTTCAATATCTACTGAATGTTCTATTTGATCAATTACATCCAATGGGTGGAAACCAAATTGGTAGTCCTCAGGAATGGTGGATTTTATTCGAAGATGCAAGTGAGTATTTTGCCTACTGTAAGCGTAAAAAATTAAGACCTTCTCCAAAACACTTCATTCAATTATTTAATACGACTGATCGTGATTTTTTCGATAGCTCATTTCAAACAGCACAAACTCAAGATCTCTTGATGGAGATCTACAATAATATTCTTGGTTATCATTTTACGAAGGATATAGTATGATTTTGAAAGAGGACTTAATGATTGATGGATTGCACTACATACTCAAATTTGATCATTATAGTTTTTCCTTTTCTTTAAATAGACCACCCCGTGCCAGAGTCCAGATCAATTACCGTAAACATCCTGAATTAGCCCTATTTAGAGATGATCCCATATATGAAGATATCAACTTGAATTTACCTGCCATGAGAGTTTTTAATGCGATTAGTCAGAGAGTTGAGGAGCTTATTTATAAGCATGGGATTCATTATTGGTCTTTTAGTGCCACTTCAACTAAAAAAGCCAATGTTTATGAAAAACTTTTAAAGCGATGGATGAGTCGTAACACCATGGTCTTTAAATATGATCGTGTGGGAAATGATTTTTATGTATATGTAGAGAACAATTTTAATGAGTAATATTGCCATAATATAAAGAATCTGATGCGGATATTGATTAAAAGTTCTTGAAGATCTAGAAAGCTTAAAACTGAAATGTGTTAAATATAGTAAGTGTATTTTTGTCGTATATACACAAATAGATTGTAAGAAATGAGGGTGTTGTGAGTACTGATATACTAAAACTATGGTTCAACGAATATCTTGAATCAGGTGATGGAAAAGGTTGGCGTAAAGATTATGAAAGTACTTTCAAAAAGGTACAGGAAATAAAACATAAGCTGAATAATGGTTACAAATTAAGTGCCCAAAATGATTTCGAGTTTTTAAGTGAACTTTTAAAAAATGATGCAAATGGGGTTGCATCTAAAGGACAATCAAATCTCGCAAACGAAGTATTTTATAAGATCATTCAGGATGTGGAATTTCTTAATGTTGTAGAAAAACTGATTCAACAACCTAATGAAGAGACATATAAAGCACTGCATAGTTATGGTAGTCAATTACTAGCTCAGTTAGGCAGTACTAAGCGACCTTTATTATTCAATCGAGCATGTGCTTCATGTACTTTAGATGTTTCCACAATTGTCGATCGGAATAAATTTCATCAATTCGTTGAGTATGTAACAGCTCAACAAATCATAGATTTTCCTCAAGAAATCAGAGAGAAGAATTGGTATGTACAGAATATATATCTAGTTCAGCAAGTTAGAGAGATATTAAAAGCAGAACTTGAATCAGGTCAAACAGATATATTTTGGTTAAATATGTTCTTGTGGGACATATATGCTGAGAAAGTGGCGACAAACTTTAATGCAAAAAATGCTATTGATTATCTAGACGATAGATATCCAAATACCTATACGAGTACTAAACATATAGCAGCGTTTAAGACATCTCAAGGTCGAGAGTTGGCATTAGATCCAAAAGCAAAAACGCCTGTTATTTTCTGTGATGCAGAGCCACCAGTAGAACTTAAATTACCAATTAAAAAAGCCTATTCAGAAGATGATACGCGGAATCATCATTTGTCTACACATGCAAAATCAATGATGGTGGGCAAAAAAGCATATTCTATTATTGTGAGTACGCTTGATGATTTAGAAAAGCTTTGTGATTGGTATGAACAAAGTGGTGATCAGACCACGGCGCTTGAAAAAAAGGTACAGCAATTTTTAAAACTTTGGCCAATTGAAAATTTAAACAACTTATCTATAGAGGATTATCATGAAGCGAAAAACACAAATTGCTTTATTGCTCAGATTGACAGTTTTGACCCAACCCAAGGGGATCCTACCTTTGCTAACTATTTTGATATCTGGGAGCCTATTAGCTTAGGTAAGGATGATAAATATTATAATGAGAAGCCGTATTCATGGCATAAACGACTAGGGGATAATGCAGAGTTAGCATTTGAAACGCTCAAACAAGAAATACTCAATATTGTAGATGCCGTTCAGCGCCGTGACTTAAAAGCAATTGATGCAATTCAGTTCCCTAAACGACTGAAATGGATGATTGCATTTTTATACCAAGATTTTAATGATCCTTTGGTTATTCCTATCGTGAGTAAGGTAAATACCAAACGAATTGGTTATGAACACTTATATCCAAAATTACCACTTCCTGAGTTTTTGCCAGTTTTATTGAAAGATCGTGGTGAACAAGCATTTTTCCCATATGTGGAAAAACTTTTTGCAATGGTTAGAAAAGGCTATTTGGATAACAAACAAAAGACACAGCAAACTAAAGAATTAATGGATGAAGTCATGAATCAACAACCTTTAAACCGCATTTTATTTGGTGCAGCAGGGACAGGTAAAACCTTTCACAGTATTAACCATGCTTTATCCATTCTTGAAAACAAACCTCTCGAAGTTTTAGAAAAAGAAGATCGCACGGCGCTAAAAGTACGTTTTGATCAATACAAAGAGCAAGGTCAGATCAAATTTGTGACTTTTCATCAAAGCTTTAGTTATGAAGACTTTGTTGAAGGGATTCGGGCTGAAACAAATGATGTGGGAAAGTTAACCTATGATGTTAAGCCCGGTGTTTTTAAAGAGATTTGTGATATTGCCTTTAATCAAAATTTGCCTCATTCAAATATTGATGAGGTGATCACCAATTTTTGCAATGAAATAGCTGAACAGCCTTTGCAACTGAAAACTAAAACTGGTTTAACATATGAAATTACATATGAGGGTGGAAAAACCCTAAAATGTTTTTTGTTAGAGTCAGTAAATAAAGGTACTTATAGTTTAAGCTTAGATACAATCAAAAAATTATTAAATGGTGTCAAACTTGAAACTTATGGAATGCCTAGTTATATAAAACCAATTGTAAGTTTGCTATCTGATAAAATTAAATTTTCAGAAGAAAAACAAGATATAGAGTACAAACCCTATATATTGATCATCGATGAAATCAACCGAGGGAATATTTCCCGTATCTTTGGGGAACTAATTACCTTGATTGAAGACACAAAACGTCAAGGTGCTGAAGAAGCGTTATCGGTAACGTTGCCCTACTCAAAAGAAGAATTCTGTGTTCCAAGTAATGTCTACATTATTGGCACAATGAACTCGTCAGACCGCTCTTTAACAGGATTAGACATTGCTTTGCGCCGTCGGTTTACCTTTATTGAAATGCCCCCAAAGCCAGAGCTATTAAATGAAATTGAGGTGGAAGGGCTGAATATTGGTGAGCTGTTAAAAGTCATTAATCAACGTATTGAAGTGCTTTTAGACCGTGATCATTGTATTGGTCATGCCAACTTTATGAATTTGAAGAAACAGCCAACACTTGAGAATTTAACATTAATCTTCAAACAAAAAATAATTCCTCAACTTCAGGAGTACTTCTTTGATGATTGGTCAAAAATCAATATGGTGTTAAATGCCAATGGCATGTTGAAGCCTAAAGCTGTTGAGCGCTCGGTATTATTTCCAAATGTAGATAGTGAGCCAGAAGGGTTCTTCGAAGAACAGAAAACGTGGCAATTGGTAGATACGGCTTTTGATTCGATCACAAGCTTTAGCAAAATCATCAAGCATTAATCGGGGATTTATATGCATGATTTTACCGTGAGAGAATATGCCTTCATCAGCGTTGCTTATGAAGGTTGTCCTACCTCAAGCTTAGACCATGCTTATATTCCTGAAAAAGCATTTGAGCATCTGTGTGATCTCTCTGCTTCTTTTTCCAAGCATGGCGCAAGAGTCTTTGAACTTGCAGGACGTAGAAAGATAAAGCTAGACCAGTATGTTGGTGTAATTGAAACGCCGTGTGGTACACGTATAGAAATCTTACCGAAGCATGTAGAGCTGAATGGAACAAGTGATCAAGAGCTTATTTTAGCAGAGCGTAAACTCCTACAAAAAATGTTGAGTGTATCTTTACACTTACCTTATAGAGAGGCAGGGAGTGCAAATCTAAATCGTTTTAAACAACCTCTGCATGAATGGATTATTACTCAGTTCCTCGCGTCATTTGAGCGTTTATTGCAACGTGGTTTACGATTTGACTATAACCGTGTGCAAGAAGAACAAAAGTTTCTACGTGGGCAATTACAGCATGTGAAATATATGCGACAGCCACCTGCAAAGAAACATATATTCCCGATTGAGCATGATGTTTATGAGGTCAATCGACCTGAGAACCGTCTGATTCGTACAGCGTTGGAAGTCGTTTGTAAAAAGACCAAAGATGCGAACAATTGGAAACTTGCCCAAGAACTCAGGTTGATGACCAGTGAAATACCACGAAGCCAAAAGATTCAGCAGGATTTTAGACAATGGCAGTCAGGTCGCTTACTTGCACTCTATGCTGAGATCAAACCTTGGACGGAATTGATTTTAGGTGAGTACATGCCTGTATCTACACAAGGTGAATGGCGGGGCATGAGTCTATTATTCCCGATGGAAAAGCTCTTTGAATACTTTGTGGCTTATCATTTGCGCCGTGGATTACCTGAATATCAGGTGAAAACACAGCATTCAACCGAACATATTTGTAAGCATCAACAGAGTAAGATCTTTAAGTTGAAGCCAGATATTTTTATTGATCGCTCCCAAACGAATGCAAAAAATATTGTGTTGGATACTAAGTGGAAACTGATAAATCAAAATGACCGTGGCGGACGTTATGGCTTAAAGGACAGTGATATTCAGCAGATGTTTGCGTATAGCCACTATTATCTGAAACATGAAAGTGAAGTAATTTTGGTTTATCCATATAGAAAAGATAAATTTGATCAGCCATTGGATGATTTTGGCTTTAGGGATACAAATGGTGCAAAGCTTCGAGTAGTACCTTTTAATGTAGATGAGCCGCAAAATTTCAAAATTACTTAGTGTTTTCTCTGTGCGGTAAGTGCGATATTGGGGACTAAACGGTACTTTTTGGTTAGGTAGGTTCCAATTTTCGCACTTATCATATTACATAATAGGCATAGGCAGGAAATTTATAGGGGATACTCTTCATTCATTGAGTGCTTTGAGCCTTTCCAAAACTTGTTCCGAAAATGGTAGCCAATAGTTCCAAGATTTATAAGTGGGATTATACGAGCCACGCCCTTCACGTTTCCATTCTTTAAGCATAGCAATGATTTCAGGGTTGTATGTACTATTCACGGATACCATACCACTCGAAAAATGGCGAACATTGATGTGCATGCCTTTCACTGTAAATTTATAGTCCTGCCAACTTGGAGTGGTACTTTGTTGTTCCGAAGTTATTTGTGGTATGGCTGTGAATTGGGTAAAGGTAGTAGATTCTTGCTGCTTACTGAATTGCTCTGTAGGGAATGGATAGACCCATCTTCTATTGTCTAGGTTTTCGAGGATTTGCTGTTTGGCTTCCATACTTGGAATTGTAATATCACTTTTAAGAAGAGGTGATAAATCAATTTCAATACACTTGGATTTAAAAACTTCGATGCATTTTAGTTTTTCAACATCAATAAAATGAGTGACAGCAATCTCAATTAAAATAGGTTCCCCATCAAAATAACCAATAAGGTCAGGACGAATTAAACCGAGAGAAAATTCAGATAATAATTTTTCGAAGGTCCACCATGCAGCTTCACTATCTGAGTCAGGTAGAGCAGGAAGCATAAGTCCCATAGATTCAACAATAACCTCTTTGGCATATTTATGTAGTACGGATTCAGGGTTAATCGTACAGCTTACTTTATTACTTGCATGAGCAAAATGATGTTCCTTAATCTCACCTTTACGAGCGATAACAGCTTCACCACATTCAAAGCAAGTGCATTGGCATGCGAGCCCACGTTCAACCTGCTTAATATTAACCAATTTATTATTTTGGTTTAATGCAATATACATCGTCATGATTAAAATCCTTTAGGAAATTGATTTACTCATTCACTATGCTTGTGATCTAATTGTCCAAACACCGTATAAAGGGGAAATACGGGTAAAATGGGGGTTTAAGTGTCTGAATTAAAATTAAAAGTTTTTATTGTGTTAGATGAGATTTTAAAGAAGGACTTAGCAGATAACAGGGCATACGATTGCTTAAAAGTAATCTGTAGAGCATCTATTGATGCTTTAAATGCTCAAAATGAAGAACCAATAACGTATACCAGGTATCAACTAAAACTTATTCTTGATGGTCAGCAATCTGTTGTATCGATGGATTCTAAAGATCTAGGGAAGTGGATGAGTGACAAAAAATTAAGTGCATACATTGATCGTGTCATCACAAAACATACTAAAAAATTTGAAGAGATTGGTTATATTCCAGTTGTAAAAACCAACAATACAATTGGAGGAAAAGGGAATGAGCGCCGTTATTGGTTAGATATTACAGAATATGCTCAGATCCAAAATGAAGAGGATCAAAAGCTTGATGAAGATGAAATTTCTTATGAACGGGTAGATCCTTCAGAAATTAAATTGTCCTGGTTTTACCGATTTATTTTTAAAAATGGTGAAATGAAAAATAAAAGTATAAGAGGACTGTGTATGTTAATCGTTCTTTTTGGCGGTTTTATTTCATGGGCTATATATGTTTGTGCATTTTCATTAGTTTTAGTAAGTGAAGGACAAAATTTCACGACTCTTGATTTGTTGCTTATAGTCTGTCTAATTGGATTTTCTTACCTTTCATTCAAATATTGGTATATTCCGTTATGGAATTTACCAGAGCATCGAGTCATTAAGGCACCTATGACGTTTATTTCACTTAATGAAGATCATGCTGATATTGAGATGTATCGTGATAGAGAGCGTAATAAATTAACACGTGTAACTCGGTTTAGAGGGATATGTCCGATTTGTTCAGCAGAAGTTATACTTAGAACTGGTCAGCCTGATCATAATTTGCCGTTAGTTGGACGTTGTGTAGAAAGTCCTTTTGCGCATGTGTATAGCTTTGATCGAGTACTAATGATTGGGAAGCTGTTAAGTCGGTAATCATATTGAAATTAAGGGTGATCATTTAAGTCAATGAATTATTCTCCTATTTTGACAATCAATACAAATCAAACGGATCATATATATGTGGTTGGTGATTTGCATGGCTGTTATAGCCTTTTGATGCAAGAACTCCAAAAAAATCATTTTGATTTTCAGAATGATGTGCTCATTTGTACGGGTGATCTTGTAGATCGAGGTGAAGAAAACTTAGCGTGTATTTCATTACTAGACCAACCTTGGTTCTATACGGTGCGTGGTAATCATGAAGAAATGTGTATCAAGTCACCTCATGATCCTAAAATAAAAGATATTCATGCACGTAATGGAGGTGAATGGTTTTATCAGTTATCTCAAACACAGCGGCTAGAAATTATTGAGCTTTTTAAGCAGTTGCCTTTAGTCATAGAAATTCAATTGGAACATAAAAAGATTGGTGTGGTGCACGCAGACATTGACATACATAATTGGAATGCCTTTAAGCAAGATATTAGTCAAGGCGACTATAAGATCTCTGGTGTAACTTCTGCTTATAGCAACGCACTTTGGGGGAGAGGACGTATCCGTAATCATTCAGAACATTATGATACTGTGGAAAATATTGATGAAATTTATCTAGGCCACACAATTGTAAAAGAACATACTAAAATTGATAATTGCCATTATATTGATGTCGGCTCTTCTTTCACCAAGAAGCTTTGTATTGTAAAAATCCAGTAAACACGGTGATGTGGTAGGGGAGTTCGGTGGTGAAAAAAGTTCAACAGGTCAAAAAAGCAACACTTGAATCATGTATCCTAGCTTGTATCCCGTAATTTTTTAATATTAATTAGTGTAATAAAAACAATAGGGTAGGAGAGGGTTGTTGTCCGTCTGGGCCCACCATATATATCAACCACTTATGTGTATTAATCCTAGGTGGTTTTTTTATAGTTAATTTCTTGTAAGCCTATGTAAGCAATTAAAAAATCAGAAAGCTTACATACTTATAATGTTGTCTTGTCATTGAATTTCATTTTGAAGGTTTTAATTCTGACTTATGACCATCTGAATCAATCTCATATTTCCTAAATGTCTTTTTAATATAGGGATTGGCTAAGGTAAGTTTGGTCTCTATGAGGGCTTATTCGGTGAATCCGTTACTCATTTTTTTCTCGTTTATAATTGGCGGGCTTGTAATATTAGTGTTCTGGAAAATATTATTAAAAGATATTTACTATAAGATCTGTAGGTCTAAAAGAGGCAAAGAGACAGAGGCTGAAATTGTTTATTACTTAGATTCTCTTATTAAATTTCAATATCAACCGCTATTTTTTATGCAGTTGCGTCTCAACATCGATGGAAATGAAATTCTCACTGATAAATTTAAAGTGATCATGAGAAAAAGTGATACTGCAAAATATGCCGTTGGAAAAAGCGTAAAAATCAAATACGACCCTAAAAATATTGAAAATGTCATAATACTAAATGTAATTGAAAATCTATAAATAACTCATGTCTAAAACTTTAGAGACTATTCATCATTTAAAATTTTAAGTTATCAAGCCGTGCTGATAAGTTAAATGAAGCTTTATGCAATCTATTGCATAAAGCTCCGTTATTCTTAACTATAAATTATTGAATATTATATATAATTTAGGAATCAGTAGATTTCACTTTATCTGGTAAAGCTCGCCAAACAAAGATAGAGAGAATTAAAAACATCACACCTGAAATAGTGAGCACTTTACTATGTGAATGAATAAAAGCGTCTGAAGCTGCTTGTTTAAGCTCTTGCATCAACGCTGGGTCCAAATGTCGAAGCAGTGAGATCGCTTCACCAATTGAAGAGCTTGCCTCAGTAAGCATATTTGCAGGTAGCATCTCTGGTAAAACAATAGCTTGGGCATAGAATAATGAAAGTAACAATCCAAAAATAGCAACTCCCAAACCAGCCCCGAGCTCATAAGCCATACCCTCAATAGCTCTAGCTGCGGTTGCTTTTCAGGGGAAACGGCAGACATAATAGCTGCTGTAGAAGACAGTAATGCAATTTCAACACTGATATGCGCATCAACCTTATCGGATATGCATTCATGCATCACCGGTGCAATTGGTTCACTGCGTGGTCCATTACATGGTGGAGCAAACGAAGCAGCGATGGAAATGATTGAAAACTGGACGTCACCTGAAGAAGCTGAGCGAGAAATGCTGGGTAAACTGGAACGTAAAGAAAAGATCATGGGCTTTGGACATGCAATCTACAAAGACAACGACCCACGTAATGGCATCATTAAAATCTGGTCAGAGCGCTTAGCGAAAGATGTCGGTGATACCGTTCTTTATCCAGTTTCAGTACGTTGTGAAGAAGTGATGTGGCGTGAGAAGAAATTATTCTGTAACGCAGACTTCTTCCATGCATCGGCTTATCACTTCATGGATATTGCGACCAAACTCTTCACACCAATCTTCGTGATGAGCCGTGTCACGGGTTGGGCTGCTCATGTGATGGAACAACGTGCGGACAACCGTATTATTCGCCCAAGTGCGGATTATACTGGGCCTGAACTGCGTAAAGTGGTGCCAATTGAAGAACGTTCAGCGGCTTAATATAAAGCTCTGATACATTATTAAAAAAAGCCTCTTCGGAGGCTTTTTTTATATGCAATTTTTTTGTTGATTTTTCTCAGGGGTTAATTCATATAAATATTTAATTTTAATGAAATAATAGATAATTAAAAGAAAAGAATTGCTATAATCGCGACCGTTTATTTCTTCATTTTTTATTGTAATTTACTTTATGAAACATAAGTTTTTGTGTGCATCAGCACTGTTTTTGGGGTTGTCTCATTCTGCTTTCGCCATGCCATTTGACCCACTTATTGGAACATGGAAAGTGATTGATGATCGGACAGGGTATTATATTTCAGATATTGTGATTCGTAAGAATTCTAAAACATCGCAATATAGCGCAGTGGTGACCAAGTACTATCCTTTGGCTGGAGCGCCTGTGAGTGATGTATGTAGTAAGTGTCAGGGTGGGCTTAAGGATAAACCGATTTTTGGTATGCAAGTGCTGAATGGCTTAATGGGTGATGCAACAGGTCAAAAATTCGCAAAAGGCCAATGGCTGAATCCTCAAGATGGTCGTGTGTATAACATCAATACTGCGCAGTTAAATGCTGGTAAAGATCAGATGAAGGTGCAAGCCTCAGCAAAAGATGCGAAAGGTTTGAGCAGCATGACATGGAAAAAGCTTTAAGTCTTTTGATTGTGTCGATAAAGCCATTGCATTGTCATAGTGCGGTGGCTTTTTTTATGGATAAAAAAGCTGGAAGGGTATTGGCTAGATTTGCTTAATCCGTATAAAAAGGAAAAATCATCTTTCTTAGTGAGCATTCAAATAAAATGTTGTCTATACAATGAAGAGAGATGATTAAGAATTAATTGATAATGATAATTATTATTATGTGTTAAGCTTCAGTATCTCATGGCTGTATATACGAAAAATGACTCATCTTTATAGAAAGATTTTTACTACTCTGCTTTCGCGAATTTTTAGCTCGTTGTTGATCTTGGGTGCTAGCTTAAGTATTTATGCGAAACCTGAAATAAAACCTTTGCCTGCCAATATTGCAGAAATAGGCTCGGCGTATTACGGTTTTAAAGTCAAAGAGTTTGCAACTACAGATCAAAATAAAACTTATCGCGTTTGGTTAGGTATTCCAAAGACAGTGCAGAAGACGAAGGACGCTTATGCATCGGTCTTTATGCTGGATGGGAACGCTGCGATGTCCCATCTGAATGAAGAAATACTTAAGTCTTTGTATGAAAATGATGCCCCTGTATTGGTTGCCATTGGCTATAAAACCAACTTGCCATTTGCCACAGCTTTTCGTTCACTTGACTATACTCCAGTAGATTTATTAATGGGGAAACCCGCTCAAGACCCAAGAAATCCAGAGCGGATGAGCGGGGGAAGTGCTGATTTTAGAAATGTGATTTTGAAGGATATCGCCCCTTGGGTTGAGCAAAATGTAAAGCTGGATGAGCAAAAAAGAGCGTTATGGGGGCATTCCTATGGAGGGCTTTTTGTGCTTGATAGCTTGCTCGATGGTCGTTATTTCAGCCATTTCTTTGCTGCAAGTCCATCACTTTCTTGGGCCGATGAGCGCATGATGCAAAAAATTAGAACAGTAAAATTAACCAAAGAGGCGCAAAAACATGTATGGCTGATGGAAGGTGATCTTTTAACACATATTGGAGCACAGCAAAGCGCTAATTTTGATGCAAATGGCATCAATAAAAATAGAGAAATTTTGTCTATATTTGATCAGCAGGGCGTCAAGGCTAAATTTTTAATCTATCCAAATCTAAAGCATGGTGAGGTGTTTAAAGCGTCTTTATTGGATGTACTTTCAAATAAATTATATTGATGGTATTTAAACTATCTGAACATAAAAAAGCCTGACCATATGATCAGGCTTTTATTCTCAACAACGTTAAACAGGATTTTGTTCTAGTAGTACTTGGCCATATTGGGCGCGGAGTTCACGTTTTAGCATTTTACCCGTACCGCTCAGTGGAATACTGTCGACAAAGATCACACGGTCAGGGATCTGCCATTTCGCAATTTTGTCAGTATAGTAGTCTAAAATACTTTGTTCAGTGACCGTGCTATCGGGTTTCTTCACAGCGATGACAATAGGACGCTCATCCCATTTTGGATGTTCGGCCGCAATAACGGCTGCCATAAGAATATCTGAATGTCCCATCGCAAGGTTTTCAAGTTCAACTGATGAAATCCATTCGCCGCCAGACTTAATTAAATCTTTAGAGCGGTCACTGATGCATAAGAAGCCGTCTTCATCTAAGGTCGCAATATCGCCTGTGTCAAACCAGCCATCGGTTGTGAGGGCGGATTCATCTTTACCAAAGTAACTATCAATAATCCAGTGCCCTTTAATTTGTAGATTTCCAATTTGTTCACCATCGCGGGCAATTTCATTGCTGCCTTTTTCTTCATCGGTAAGACGTAAATCCACGCCAAAAGGCGGACGACCTTGAGATAGGCGCAGCTTGAAACGCTCTTGTTCAGAGAGCTGTTGATGTTTGGCTTTAAGTTGGTTGGCAGAACCGAGTGGACTGGTTTCGGTCATGCCCCATGCATGGATAGTGTCACAGTTATAGTCATTTTTAAAGGCCGCTAACATGGATGGTGGGCATGCAGAACCACCGACAACGTTACGGTTCATACTTGCCAGTTGACTGCCTGTTTGTTTGGCTGCTGCCAGTAAACCTTGCCAAATGGTTGGTACACCCAAAGCCACAGTGACTTTATAGGTGTCAATCATGTTCACTAAACTTGGCCCGTCTAAGCCTGGCCCTGGTAATACAACGGTACAACCGACCATAGCTGCTGCATAAGGTGTACCCCAAGCATTAACATGGAACATTGGCACTACAGGCAACATGATGTCATTTGCAGACAGATTAAGAGAATCGGGTAGACTGATGGCAAAACTATGCAATATGGTGGAGCGGTGGCTGTATAGTACGCCTTTTGGATTTCCAGTTGTGCCCGAGGTATAGCACAAAGAGCTTGCCGTTTGCTCATCAAAACTTGGCCATATGAACTGTTCAGACTCTTTACTGACCAAGTCATCATAAAATTTTACATCGGCAATTTTCTCTGTAATAGTGTCATCTGCGGCATCTAAACAAATAAAGTGCTCTACATGGGGTAAATGTGCTTTTACCGCAGCAATGAGTGGTGCAAAGGTTTTATCAAATAACACCACACGGTCTTGGGCATCATTGATAATAAAAATCAGTTGTTCCGGAAATAAACGTGGGTTGATGGTATGGCAAATATAGCCACTACCAGAGATCGCATACCAAGATTCTAGGTGACGATGATTGTTCCATGCGATGGTCGCTACACGATCGCTTTGCGAAAGTCCTAAGCTTTTGAGTACATTAGCAAATCGCTTAGAATTGACTGCGACTTTGGCCCAGTTGGTTTCAGTGATACTACCGTCTGTATTTTTAGAAATAATAGCTGTATCGGCATGGTAGCGTTCTGCGTGATCAATAAGATTGCTAATTAATAGCGGTTGAAACATCATACGTCCAAGCATGTATAAATATCCTTATCGTTGCTTTTTTATCAAACTCTTTATTGGTTGCTCGAAACATCTGTTTTAAGCATTGATTGTATTTTTATCCTAGCTTGATCCAAATTTAAATCAAGCATTGTTTCATTCTCAGCCGCATTTTTAACAGCGATGTGAGGCAGAACAACAAGTAAATAAAAAGCATCATTTAAAAAAGTAAATGACCATTTATCACTTTATGCTGTTATTCGATAAAAGGCACTTGAAATTTATAAAAAGTATGTTTAAAACTGTGTATAGCTCATGAGATATGAGTTGTGGGTATTTCAGGAAGATATACCTATTTTAAGAAGCGAATTTTTAAAAAATCATTTACAGGAGTTAAAAATGCTTCAGTTGTTTAAAAAATTATTTTGCATCCACGTTTATGAATATGAACAAATGACTGAAATAGGGGAGCATATGGAATGCCGAAAGTGCGGTGATTCTAAAACCGACTAATCATCTTAAGGAAAAGTGAGCGTAGGCTCACTTTTTAATGCCTGTATTTTTTATGGCTTGGTTTGGCTGAATCGACTCGGAACGGCTTACAATAGACGAATCACAGTGTTTAGCGTATACAGATGATGACTAAAAATTTTCAAGCACAGACTTATATTGTCGATGATAATCTGAGTGATACCTTAAGCTGGCTGTGTGAGCATCAAGAGTGTTTTGATTCTTTTCACTATGACGCGATTCGACAAACCTTAACCGTACGCCATGCCAATGGTGAAGATGAGATCTTCCAAGGTGATTATCTGAATGCCAGTTATGGTATTTTAATTACGGCACATAATTTTGCTCAGTCGCCCGAACGTTAAATAGCCTGAAGGTTAAATAGATAGACATTAAAAAAGCCCCATACTGAATAAGGGGCTTTTTTGTGTTTAGCAAATCTTGGGAATTAGCTTGCCATGGCATCTAGGCTAAGGTCTGCCACTGTTGGTTTTGGCTTTTCTGCCACTAAACCTAATTTGGTGAACAGTTGACGATCTTTACCTTCGCCTGCATTTGGCGTGGTCAGTAGTTTCTCACCTGAGAACAACGAATTTGCACCCGCCATAAATGCAAGTGCTTGGTCTGATTCGGAAAGTGCTTCACGACCTGCAGATAGGCGGATATAGCTGTGCGGCATGATAATGCGCGCAACAGCAATGGTACGAATCCATTCCGTCACATCGAGTTTTTCAACATCTGCCAGTGGCGTGCCTTCAATTGGAACCAACATGTTAATTGGCACAGATTCTGGGTGAATTGGCATCGTTGCAAGCTCTTGCAATAAACCAATACGGTCTTCTTTCTTTTCACCTAGACCCACGATACCACCGCTACACACTTTCATGCCTGCTTGACGGACATATTCTAAGGTATTTAAACGGTCATCAAAGGTACGTGTACTAATAATATGTGAATAATACTCGCGTGAAGTGTCGAGGTTATGGTTGTAATAATCTAAACCTGCATCTTTTAAACGCCCAGCTTGAGACTCATTCAGCATCCCTAAAGTCATGCAAGTCTCTAAACCAAGTGCTTTTACTTCTTTAACCATTTCTAGTACATAAGGCATGTCACGTTCATGTGGGTTACGCCAAGCTGCGCCCATACAAAAACGAGATGAGCCTGAGGCTAAAGCTTCTTTGGCTTCTGAAATAACTTTGTCTACAGCAATTCGCTTTTCGGCTTCAAGTTTTGAGTCATAACGTGCTGACTGAGAACAATACTTACAGTCTTCAGGACATTTTCCTGTTTTAATCGACAATAAAGTGCTGACTTGAATGGTATTGGCTTGGAAATGTTGGCGATGTACAGTCTGCGCTTGAAAGACGAGATCAAGAAAAGGCTGATCATACAAAGCTTCGATTTCTTCACGCGTCCAATCATTGCGTAGGTTCATAATGGCGATCCATTTTTAATTCTAACTTGTATACATCATACATTTAACGTGCCAACTTAAAAGGCATTATTGCTCAGTTTTAATAGTATCTCCCGATTATGTTTTTAATTTTATCTTTTTATGAGATTGTAAAAATAGTTGCAAAGTTGAGCGTTTTTCTGGAAATTTGGCCGCAAAATTCTGTTTATTTAGATTTTGAGTTACACTGAAAATGCAGCTAAATAGATAAAATAAATAAAATTATGCAAGCAAATGGCTATTTGATTGAACTTTTATTGATTGAGTCTGTTTGAAGCAAGTTTTAGTGCTTTTTCATCAGTTGCTCTTGGATGGCCCAGTCAATATGGACTTGCACAATATCGTTAAGCTCTGGGCGAGAAGCTTGTAATTGCTGCAATATTTCATCTGAAAATGGTGCATTACCTAGACCAATCGCGACGTTACGCATAAAGCTTTGATAGCCTGTACGACGTAGGGGACTCCCTTCGGTATTTGCCATAAAGGTGTTTTCATCCCATTGCCAAAGGTCAATTAGTTGAATGTCATCCAAACCATGACGCGGGTTAAAATCATCAATTGGTGTGGTTTTGGCAAAGCTATTCCACGGGCAAATGAGCTGGCAATCATCGCAACCAAACACACGGTTACCAATACCGCGGCGTAGTTCTTCAGGAATAATGCCTTGAAACTCAATAGTTAAATAGGCAATGCATTTACGCGCATCTAATAAATAAGGCTCAACAATGGCTTGGGTCGGGCAAATATCAATACACGCGCTACATGAACCACAGTGTTTGGTGGTGGCTTGGTCAAAAGGTAGCTCTAAAGAGGTAAACAGCTCACCCAAAACAAAAAATGAGCCTGATGTTTTATGAATGAGTAAGGTGTGTTTACCGACCCAGCCCATACCTGCATTTTCAGCCAATGATTTTTCAAAAATGGGTGCTGAGTCTGCAAATGGGCGAGATTCAAAATCGCCAACTTTGGCTTTGATTTTCTGAGAAAGGGTCTTTAAACGCCCACGCATGACTTTGTGATAGTCACGTCCGCGTGCATAACGCGCAATGATGGCGCTATTTGGTGCAAAAGGCACAAGACGTGGTTCAGGAACGGCTACCAAATAATCCATACGCACACAAATAATACTTTTGGTGCCCGGAACAAGCAGTGTTGGATCTGCGCGTTTTTCTAAGTTTTCAGCAAGAAAATGCATGTCACCATGATAACCAAGTTCTAAATATTTTTTAAAACGCGGCAATTCAACTTGAGCATCTGGTTTGGCGATGACACAATCAGAAAATCCTAAAGCCAGTGCTTCAGCTTTAATCCAAGCCTTAAGCTGCTCTGGATCATATTGATCTACAGGGATTTTTGAGGAAGATGTGGATGTTGTCATAACCAAGAACAAAGGAAAAATCATGCATCAGCAAGTGTACCACAGCAGTGAGATTCAAGCATGGGAAGGGCGTTGGTTCGCGCAGCAAAACAGTGCTTATGGGTTGATGCAACAAGTCGCATGGTCAACAACTGAACATATGCTGCCTAGGCTTAAACAGCAGCAGGTCAAAAGCCTCGCAGTGTGTTGTGGTCAAGGCAACAATGCAGGTGACGGTTACTTGATTGCATCGTATCTAGCCGCGCAAGGTTATGACGTTGAAATTTATGCAGCTGCATTGGGAGAGTCTGTATCACTACAACAAGCACATGCAGCGGCCGTGAAACAGGGAATAATGATTCATACCGGTTTTGCATTTCAACGCCCTTATGATGCCTATATTGATGCTTTGTTTGGCATTGGGTTAAACCGTGAACTAAGTTCAGACTGGCAGGCAGTGATTCAGCAGATTAATAGACAAACAGGTTTAAAAATTGCGGTTGATATTCCAAGTGGTTTGCAGGCCAACACGGGGCAAGCTTTACCTTGTGCAGTTGTCGCCGATTATACCTTTACAGCTCTGGGCTTAAAGGCGGGTTTATTTACTGGGCAGGGTAAAGCCTATGCAGGAGTCGTTGAGCTTATTTCGCTACTTCCCGTAGACAGTGCTTTAAAACCTTTAGCTTCGCTTGCTCCACAACATATGCACCTTGTACCGCGTCAAGCATTTGGACATAAAGGAAGCTATGGGCACGTACTGGTGATTGGGGGACATGCACAGATGGGTGGTGCGGTGATGTTAGCCGCTGAAGCTGCCTTTCATGCGGGAGCTGGCAAGGTGACGGTGGTGTGTGATGCAAAACACCATACTGCAATTTTAGCCCGTGCACCGAATATTATGCTGCGCGATATTAACCAAATGTCGCTCCAAGAGCGTGAAGCATTGGTGGCACATGTGGATGCAGTCAGTTTTGGTATGGGCTTGGGAAGAGACTCGTGGGCTCAGCAGCAGTTTGATGCATGGTTTCCACTCATTCAAACCAGTGCTTTTCAGGTGGTATTGGATGCAGATGCTTTATGGTTTTTGGCTGAAAAGCCAGTAAAACTCGGTGAGCAGGTGTACGCAACACCGCATCCTGGGGAGGCCGCGACTTTACTCGGTATCAGTACTTCAGCGGTGGAGTCCGACCGTATTGCAGCTATTTATGCTTTACAAGAAAAATATGCAGGACAATGGGTGCTGAAAGGTTCGGGAAGCTTGATTTTAGATACGCAACTCTGGATTTGTACCGCAGGTAATCCAGGGATGGGGACAGGTGGAATGGGTGATGTATTGGCAGGCATGATTGCCAGTTTAAAAGCACAGTTGCAAGATGACATTGCGTTACATCAAATTGTGACCTTACATGCCCAAGCAGGCGACCTTTTGGCTCAGCAAGGTGAGCGTGGTTTACAAGCGCAGCAAATGAGTCAGGCTATTTATACGGTCGTGAACCGAGAGCATACAGTATGAAAGCAGTAAAACTGACCATATCGGGAAAAGTTCAGGGTGTTGGATATCGACGCTGGTTTGCACAATATGCTGTTGCTTTAGGTTTAAAGGGTTATGTACAGAATCTGGATTCAGGTGCAGTTGAAGCACTGCTTTTTGGGGATGATGGTATGGTTGCCGAACTGGTGAATTTCGCTAAAGTCGGGCCAACTCATGCGGTAGTCACTGATGTGGTCATCGTAGAACTTGCTTCAGAACAGCAAAGATTTACAGATTTTCAAATACGTCGCGAATGACTAAGTATTCAAAAATAAAAAAAGGGCGAAAGTTTAACTTTCGCCCTTTTTTCTAAGATGTTAAATCTTAGTGGTGGTGACCACCAGCACCGTGCGCATGGCCGTGCTGTAATTCTTCTTCAGTTGCATCGCGGATTTCTACGATTTCAACTTCGAAAGTTAAGTCTTGACCAGCAAGTGGGAAGTTCGCATCAACAATTACGTTTTCGCCTTCAACTGCTTTTACAGTTACGATTTGAACGCCATCATCAGTTTGAGCTTGGAACTGCATACCCGCTTGGATGTTGTCTACGCCTTGGAACATTTGTGCTGGAACTTCTTGAACGAGTTCAGGGTTGTATTCGCCATAACCTTCAGCAGCAGGAACAGTAACAGTGAATTTTTCACCTACAGTTTTGCCTAGCAATGCATTTTCTAAACCTGGGATGATGTTACCTGCGCCGTGCAAATATGCAAGTGGTTCACCTTGTGATTGGTCTAGCGTTTCGCCTTCAGCGTTAGTCAATTTGTAGTTGAAAGAAACCACGTGATCATTTGCGATAGCAGTCATGTTTTTCGTCCATTCATTTAGAATTTAAGGGGTATATCATAAAGTGAAAAGCAGCTTTTGTAGACTAAATTTAGCAAAAAAACTGCATTTTCCACGTTCTTATGGCGTTTTTTTATTAGTGGGGACGCATTTTTAGATTTCAATGCAATTTTATTTTCGGACCGACTTTTTTATTCATCAGGTCTTTTGCGGTCATCAGCCCAGCTTGGGTATAGCCATGTAAGGTGGCCTGATGGAGTCGATATAAAGAAACATACATGGTTTTTGCCAGCACGCCTTGCACATTGACTTGGCCCAGTAGCTCGCCCACAGCTTTGTATTGACTGAGGGAAACCAAAGAGCCTTTGTCAGAAAATTTAAACATCGGCAAAGACTGATCACGAATGCGCGCTTTGAGCGCACGAACCAAAAAGGCAGCTTGTTGGCTGGCCACTTGAGCGCGTGGGCCAAGGACTGGTTCATCGGCCGCGGGTTGGCAGTGAGCACAATCACCAAAGGCAAAAATGTTGGGGTCGGAACGGGTTTGCAAAGTCGCATAGACTTTAAGGCGGCCAATCGCATCTTTTTCAAAGCCTTCAAGCGCGTTTAAAACGGCGGGTGCTTTGATGCCTGCCGCCCAAACTTTTAGATCGGCATCGATTTGTGTGCCGTCGGCAAAATAGACATGGTCTTTGTCTAACTTGGCAACACGGTGATGGGTGAGGACTTCAACGCCAAGCTTTTCCAATTGAGTATGGGTGTGTGTTGCCATTTTGGTGGATAGGGCGGGAAGAATACGATCCGCTGCTTCAATCAAGGTAACTTTGACTTTATTTGGGTCAATTTTATTGAGACCATATTTAAAAAAGGTACTTTTCGCATGGACCAATTCGGCTGCAAGCTCGACTCCTGTGGCACCTGCACCAATAATCGCAATATTAAGTGCGCGTGTTTCGGGACGATTTTGTGCATCCAAATACAAATGTAGAAGGTCTTGCTGGAAAATTTCAGCTTGCTGGCGACTGTCGAGGAAGTGGCAGTAATGTTTAGCGCCTTCGGTCGCAAAGTCGTTAGAAGTCGAACCGACGGCTAGGACTAAGGTGTCGTAGTTGAGTTCAAACTGCGTGGTTTCAGGGATTTTTTTGGCATATTGGCGTGCTTCAAGTTTTACTTGTTTATGTTCTTGGTCTAAGCCGACAAAACGACCCAAAACAAACTCATAATGATGTTTAGAAGCATGTGCAAAATAATTGATTTCTTCAACACTTGGGTTGAGTGTACCTGCCGCAATTTCGTGGAGTAAGGGTTTCCAGATGTGGGTGAGGTTTTGATCGACGAGGGTGATTTTAACCCATTTGGATTTTGCGAAGCTGTCACCGAGTTGCGTTGCTAACTCTAGACCACCAGCACCACCGCCAATAATAACAATATGGTGTGGCACTTGTTCTGTTTGTACAGCCATATGAAGCAACCTATTTATTATTAAAAAAAAGAAGATGACATTGAATATGCCATCTTCTTGATTTATTGATAATTAGATTGTCTTACAAGTTACATAAAGTATAAAACTCGGGATTCTGCTCGAACTTAACCGAGTGTATAGGTTTTTAATTTAGGTTCATCGCTTGATAAAAATGGAAACAAGCTTTTGAACCAAAACATCAGTCGCTGGAAAATATTGGCTTCTTCAATTTGTACATCTTCTTCAATGGTAAACGTTTGAATGAGCTGATTGTTTTGATAAACCTGAATTTTTGCGAGTTGCATGACTTCAGCCAGCGGAGCGGTCAGCTTGTTTTGCAACACTTCAATGTTGAAATGCGTTTTTGTAGACTCTAATGGATCAATGCGTTGAATAGTGCCATTGCCTGTATTGAGCATAATACGTTGGTTGGTCTGGTCAAAGGCATGTAAGTCAATGGCATAGGGTTGATCGTACAATGATGTGGTCACAATTTTCGGTTGCTTACTTTCCACTTTGAACATTTTCAATGTAGATTTGACGACAGGCAGTTCTGCGATAATTTGCTTATCTTTCAGTGCAACTTCATTGCGAGTATAGGTATAAGACAAATTCATGAGGTTGTGTGCAACTTCAGCGCGTTTTGCAGCACTTTCTGTACCTAAAACGATGACAACCAAACGACGGTTTGGATTATCGGGGTTCATGGTCGGGCGGTTTGCTGTCAGCGCTAAATTGTATCCCGCTGCTTTGGTATAACCTGTTTTTAAGCCATCTACTGTCGGGTCTTGTTTTAACAGAACATTGGTTGCACGGTGAAAGCGTTGGTTGTAGCTAAAACTTTGCTGTTTTGAATAGTATAAATAGTCTGGCGTTTCATTCACCAAGGCTTGGCCTAATAGCGCTAAATCATGTGCGGTTGAATAGTGCTCTGGCATGGTGATACCCGCAGGGTTTTGAAAATGCGTTTCAGTCATTCCCAGCGCTTTGGCTTCTTGGTTCATTCGTGCAACAAAGTTTGGAATATCACCTGAGATGCGTTCCGCTAAAGTCACTGCTGCGTCGTTGGCAGACATAACCACTAAACCAGCTAGAAGCTGATCCACAGAAATCTGTTCGCCTTGTTTTAAGTACATTTGGGACTCATCCCACATCACAGTACTGACCACAGGTGTCGCGGTAAGAATTTCGCTCTTATTGAGCTTTCCTGCATTGATTTCTTTGAGTGCAATATACGCCACCATCATTTTGGTGAGCGAAGCGGGTGCACGTTGAACATGACTATTATGCTCTGCAATGACTTGCCCCGATTGGCTGTCAAAAACTGTCCAAGCTTGAGCTTCAACTGTTTCAGGAACAATATTGAGCAATGCCGCTTGAGTAAAACTTGAACATAAGGCGAAGAGTGTAGCGATGAAGTAGATGACAGCTTTCAATGAAATTCCCTAACCAAGCCATTCCGTGACTTTTAAACCTAAAACAGCTGCAAATGCTATGCCTTTTTTTCCTCAATGACCAGTCAAAAATGCAGACAAATGTGACTGTGACGCAAAACTGGCGTAAATAATGCTAAGCTAAGTTATAACTCATTTCATTTTATTTTGTATCGCCCATTATGTTGCATTATCAGATCGAATTTGACGATTATCGTCAGCACCTTATACACGTGACTTTACGTTTTGTAGCAGACCCAACACAGGTACTTTCATTACCGACTTGGATTCCGGGTAGTTACCTCATTCGCGAGTTTTCAAAGCATATAGAATCGGTTCGTGCTTATGATGAAGAAGGGCGTTTGTTAGAAATTCAAAAATTTGAAAAGAATAAATGGCGTCTTTTTAATACCGACCATGAACTGATTACGGTAGAGTATGATGTCTATGCCTATGATCTGTCGGTGCGCGGTGCGTATGTAGATCAAACCCGTTTATATGTAAACCCTGCATGTGCTTGCTTAGGTTTGGAGGGTCAAGAGGACAAAGCAGTTGAAGTTGAACTGTTCCTTCCTGATGAGCTGAAACACTTCCAATTGGCTACTGGTATGGCTTCAAAAAGCCTCGTTAAAGGTCGTTTTACCTTAAAAGCCAAAAACTATGCCGAGCTGATTGATGCACCATTTGAGTTAGCAGAGCAGACGCGTTTTGGTTTTGAAGCCAATGGCATTCCACACGAGTTTGTGGTGTCAGGTAAACATGCCATGAATGCTGCACGTATGCAGCAAGACATTGAAAAAATCTGCGCAACAGAAATTTCAATGTTTGGCTCAGCGCCATTTTCAAACTACACCTTTATGACGATGGCGACAGCAAATAGTTATGGTGGTTTGGAGCATCCAAATTCAACCAGCTTGATTAGTCCACGTGAAGACTTACCAAAAGCCAATGAGCCTGAAGAGCCGTCTGAAGACTATCAACGTTTCTTAGGCTTATGTAGTCATGAATACTTCCACTCATGGTTGGTCAAATTCATTCGTCCTGAAAACTTTGTCAATTATGATCTCAACAAAGAAGGCTATACCTCTTTGCTTTGGATTTTTGAAGGTTTCACGTCTTATTATGATGACCTGATTTTGCTGCGTAGTGGTGTGATTTCCCAAGCCTCATATATCAAACTACTCAAAACGCAGATTGATCGCTATTTGCAAAATCCGGGGCGTTTTGTTCAGTCTGTGTCTGAGTCCAGCTTTGATGCATGGGTGAAATTTTACCGTCAGGATGAAAACTCGAACAATGCAGGCACCAGCTATTACAACAAAGGTTGTTTGGTTGCCCTATGTTTAGACTTAGGTTTGCGTTTACGTGGTTCAAGCCTAGACACGCTTATGTGTAAACTTTATGAGAACGCGCAAAAGGGCATACAAGTACATGAGCGTACAATTGTTGAGTTGTGCAATGAGCTGACGGGTGATAACTGGATTGAGCAAATCAATCACTTAATTAACACCACAGATGAGTTGCCGCTGGATCAACTTTTCCCTGAGTTTGGTTTAAGTTATAGCCTGAAAAATGACAAGTCATTACCGTTAGGTTTAAAGCTTGTAAATAAGCCAGAAGGCGTGTTGGTGCAAAGCGCACGTCGTGATGGTGCTGCTGCTCAAGCTGGCCTTTCTGCCCATGATGTGATCATTGCGATTGATGGTCTCAAAGCAACGGTGAAACTGGTAGAAAAGTATGCCAAGCAAGAAGGTACGTATAACATTTTGGCATTCCGCCGTGATGAGTTGATGAGCTTTGACGTAAAAGCTGCTGGCTCAGAGCTGACTGAAGTTGAATTAAAAGTTGAAGACCAAGCGAAAGCAGAGAAGTGGTTCAAGGCTTAATCCCTAAGCCACTTTATTTGATTCTGTTGAGATAAAAACCGATGCCTAGACATCGGTTTTTTATGCGCTTATTTATGTGCATTAACTACCACGGTAAGTGGAATAGCCATATTGGCTAATTAACAGCGGGATATGGTAATGATCTAATGAGCCATCAATTACAAATACCACGGGCACTTCTGGAAAGAATGAGCGCTGATTTTTTTGGCGAAACCAATCACCCGTTTTAAAGGTAACTTTGTATACACCTTTTTGTAAGGCCGTATCTTTGGGATATAAATCATTGATTCGACCTTGGTCATCGGTCGTGCTTGAGCTGATTTCTGTCCATTTATCATTTTGTTGGGCTTCAAGTGTCACTTTGACATTGGCAGAAGGGAGACCATTTTCCAAATTCAGCACATGAACGCTCAATGGATTTTGAGCAAAACACCAAGAAGAAAAACCAAGTCCAATGAGCGGAAGCAGCATTTTTAGCATTGAATTGACCCTTACCGTTGCAGAAAAAAGATTAAGTTTAACCAACCCTATAAAAATCATAGGTTTAAAAATGTAAAAATTGAGGAGTACGCGTAGAGGGTTTATGTATTAATATTTAAGCTGCAGCATGTTGAATGGTTCTGCCGATTTAAATTTAGTGCTGAAAAAAGTCATTCTGATGCATGTAGGGCTACAAGACTGTAAAACGATTTGAAGACTGTATTATGTGAAAAGTATCTGTTGTTGTGGCTTAAATGAGGTAAATAACACATTTCGCTAAAAAATTTGTATATTTGCTAAGCAAAAGCTAAAGCCTTGTGGAAAGAGGTGATTTTGAAAAACGAAGGCTGTAGTGGTATTTTCTGGCGAAATGTCGTTATCACTGGATATTACGTTGACTGTAAAGCCCTGAGGGACGATACTTTCAGGGTTTTATTCAAGCACATCGGTTCGCAGGGGTTGAGCCAGAAGCTCATCACCCTAAAAAACTCAATCTAACGCAAGGGGCTATATATGGCTGGTGGAAAGTCAACCATCATTTACACACTGACCGACGAGGCGCCATTGCTAGCGACTTATTCGCTACTGCCGATCATTGAGACCTTTACTAAACCTGCTGGTGTAGAGATCGTTAAAACTGATATCTCTGTTGCCGCACGTGTTCTCGCAGAATTCTCTGAATACCTAAAAGAAGAGCAAAAAGTCCCAGACAATCTTGCAGAACTAGGTCGTCTTACCCAAGATCCAGATACTAATATCATTAAACTCCCGAATATTAGTGCCTCTGTTGCTCAGTTAACAGCATGTATCAAAGAGCTTCAATCAAAAGGCTACGCGATTCCTGACTATCCTGAAAACCCGACCACTGAAGACGAAAAAGCGCTTAAAGCACGCTATGGCAAATGTCTTGGTTCAGCTGTAAACCCTGTATTGCGTGAAGGTAACTCTGACCGTCGTGCACCAGCTGCAGTGAAAAACTATGCGAAAAAACACCCGCACTCTATGAGCGAGTGGAAGCAATGGTCTCAAACTCACGTTTCTCACATGGATGAGGGTGACTTCTACCACGGTGAAAAGTCGATGACTTTAGACCGTGCACGTAATGTGAAAATGGAACTCATCACCAAGTCTGGTGAAACGATTGTTCTGAAGTCAAAAGTTGCACTTCAAGACGGCGAAATCATCGACTCAATGTTCATGAGCAAGAAAGCGCTTTGCGATTTCTATGAAAAAGAACTTGATGATTGTAAAGAAGCGGGCATTTTGTTCTCTTTACACGTGAAAGCAACCATGATGAAAGTTTCGCACCCGATCGTTTTCGGTCACTGTGTGAAAATTTACTACAAAGATGCTTTTGAAAAACACGGTAAATTGTTCGATGAGCTAGGCATTAACGTAAACAACGGTATGGCTGGTCTTTACGAGAAGATCGCAACTTTACCGACATCTTTACGTGAAGAAATCATCGAAGACTTACATGCTTGCCAAGAACACCGTCCTGCACTTGCAATGGTTGATTCGGCGAAAGGCATCACAAACTTCCATTCACCAAACGACGTAATTGTAGATGCTTCAATGCCTGCAATGATTCGTGGTGGCGGTAAAATGTGGGGCGCTGACGGCAAACCTTATGACTGTAAAGCAGTAATGCCTGAGTCAACTTTTGCGCGTATCTACCAAGAAATGATCAATTTCTGTAAGTGGAATGGTAACTTTGACCCACGTACGATGGGTACTGTGCCTAACGTTGGTTTGATGGCGCAAAAAGCTGAAGAATATGGTTCGCACGACAAAACTTTCGAAATGTCTGAAGCGGGTGTTGCAAACATCACTGACCTTGAAACTGGCGAAGTGTTGATGACTCAAAATGTTGAGGAAGGCGACATCTGGCGTATGTGTCAGGTGAAAGATGCACCGATTCAAGATTGGGTAAAACTTGCAGTAAACCGTGCTCGTAACTCAGGTATGCCAGCAATCTTCTGGTTAGACCCATACCGTCCGCACGAAAATGAAGTGATCAAGAAAGTACAAAAATACTTAAAAGACCACGACACTGCTGGTTTAGACATTCAGATCATGTCTCAAGTACGTGCAATGCGTTATACACTTGAACGTGTAGCGCGTGGCCTAGATACGATTTCTGTAACGGGTAACATTTTACGTGACTACCTGACTGACTTGTTCCCAATTATGGAATTGGGTACTTCAGCGAAAATGTTGTCTATCGTTCCGTTAATGGCGGGCGGTGGTATGTACGAAACTGGTGCGGGTGGTTCAGCACCTAAACACGTACAACAGCTTGTTGAAGAAAACCACTTACGTTGGGATTCTTTAGGTGAGTTCTTGGCGTTAGCGGTTTCTTTAGAAGAGCTAGGTATTAAAGAAGATAACGCTCAGGCGAAACTTCTTGCGAAGACTTTAGACCAAGCGACTGGCAAGTTACTTGATAACGACAAGTCTCCATCACGTCGTACTGGCGAGTTAGATAACCGTGGCAGCCACTTCTACTTAGCGAAGTTTTGGGCTGAAGCGCTTACTGCACAAGATGAAGATGCTGAGTTGAAAGCGAAGTTTGCTCCACTTGCGAAAGCACTTGCTGAAAACGAAGACAAAATCATTGCTGAACTTGCTCAAGTTCAAGGTCAAGCTGCTGACATCGGTGGTTACTATGCTGTAGATACAGCTAAAGTAAATGCTGTAATGCGTCCAAGTGAGACTTTGAATGCTGCACTTGAAGCGATCTAAGTCAAAACTAAATCGGTAAATTTACCGATGAAGTGAAAAAAGCCGATGCATATGCGTCGGCTTTTTTTAATAAATATATAATTAATGTAAAACCCACTGAGCATGGATTTAAAGAAGAAAAGTAGATGAAAGTTTATAAATATAGATATGGCTCAAAGCGTGATTTAGATTCGTTAGAACAAGATTATTTTTATGCTCCGCATCCATCTAAACTTAACGATCCGTGTGAAAATTTATTTGATGTAGCAGGTATTGAACAAACTTTAGCACAGTTAGCTAGCATGAGTTTTGTTTCTACAAAAATGCTTTCTGAAAGTTTTTTTACTTTATTTACACAAATACAAGAAAATGTGGGTATTTATTCTCTAAGTAAAACAGTTTTAGATGAGCTCCTTTGGGCATATTATGCAAACTCCCATACAGGTTTCTGTATTGAATATGATTTAGAGAAATTAGGTGAATTGACCAAAATTGCAGGCTCTTTTGATGTTTTATATGAGCATAATATTCCTCAAATTACCTTAGATGACTTGATTAGTGTTCAGAGTGATGTCATTAAAATTTTACAGCTTACATCTGGAACAAAATCAAAAAAATGGCAGCATGAAGATGAAACAAGAATAATCATGGATTATTTTGGTAAAGTTGAATATGACTTTCGGGCAGTAAAAGCAATTTATTTTGGTCTTAGAATGCCAAAAATGAAAGAAGATTTAGATAAGAATAATGAAAGTTTACCTGATTATTTATCTCAAGTGTGTCAAGAGCAAATCATGCAGACTTTAAGGGGCAGAGGCATTAAATATTATCAAATGCTATTAAAGCCAATGTCTTATGAGTTCGAATTTACTGAAGTTAATGATTTGTATAAAGATTATGATAAATATAAAGAAATAGTAAAAGATTTAGATAGGTCATTGATTGATTACAATGGTTACGGTTGGAAAATAGACTCAAGTTATTTTGATAAAGTTGCTGAAATTACTTGTAGAGAGCCATATTTCTATAAAATAAACTCAATTCATATTTCTAACGAAAAATCTATTGAAAGAAATGAGCCAATTATCTTTTCTGGATTTTATAAAGCTGAGAATGATTGGGTACAGATTAAAAGATATTTTTCACTTGATGAGATAGATAAAATTTATAATGATCTAGATATTTAAAAAGCCCACTTGCGTGAGCTTTAAAACAATCAACTTTTAACGACCATTACGTCCGCGACCACGTGGTGCTTTCGTATTTGGACGTGTTGTACCATTGGTTTTACGCTTTGGTTTCTCACTATCATCCATTTGCCAAATACGCTTTGTACCTGACTTTTTCACAGAACCATCTTTGTTCTTACGAACCATAGGCTTACCACCTGTACCACCCGGTTTTTTCACATAAGAGCGTGAACGGTAAGGTTCTTCAGCAGGAATATTTTGAAAGTCAGGGTATAAAAGTGGTTCGATTTCTTTAGTTTCGCCTGGTTGTAAACCCATTTGAACCAAATCAATTGCACCAATTTTAGTACGGATTAAACGTAAAGTAGGAAAACCTACAGCAGCAGTCATGCGACGTACTTGACGGTTACGGCCTTCACAAATTGAAATTTCGACCCAAGAAGTCGGCACAGACGCACGGAAACGTACAGGAGGATCACGCTCCCATAACCACTCAGGTTGTTCAACTTTAGATGCTTCAGCAGGTAAAGTTATACCATCTTTCAGTTCCACGCCTTTACGCAACTGCTCAAGGGCTTCTTCAGTGACATCACCATCGACCTGAACCAAATACGTTTTAAATTTTTTATTGGCAGGGTTGGTGATGTATTGGTTCAAACCACCATGGTCGGTTAAAAATACCAAGCCTTCAGAGTCCATATCCAAACGACCAGCCAAGCGCAAAGTAGAGTCGCTGACAAAGTCAGACATCGTCATATGTGCTTCATCTTTACGGAACTGGGAGAGGACGTCATAGGGCTTATTCAGGATGACGATTTTCATTATAACCTACTAAAATATATAAATTAATTTTGATGTGGTTTCCTACTTACCCGTTTAAGTACCCGCTCTGGGAGAGATAGCGGAGAAATTAGGAATAAAATGACCACTAATTGTGGGGTACTATATCAGATTTAGGCTTATGCTCCTCAACTTTATTCTTAACGTACGAGGAATACCAAAAAACATCTTTATCAGAAAGTCTAATTGGTTGCTGAATATCCCCAGTATTAATCATGTTATAGAATTTATCTTTTCCAATGGATAGGAGTTGCATAAATTCTTTAGCTCGAATTCTGCGATCAATCTCAATCATCTTGCATCCTCTGTGCTCATCCCACCACCTTCATATCTAGAGGATAAGACTCTTGGTGATTCATGTATTCTTCATCAAATGACGGGTAAACTGTATTAGCTTTTAAATTGTGCTTTTTAAATATAAATCTAAGTGAATTTTTCGTACTGTTACCAGAAAAAGTGCAGCTACCATTAGCTTGTACTTTTTTTACATATTCAGATAATTCAAACCGAATTTTGAAGTTCATCGATCCTCCCATAAATTGATAAATTTTTCATTTTCAGGGTGAGCTGGTAATTAAATGAAAAACCGAATATGCACATTATCAAAATATTTAAAAAAAAGATGAGAAAAGTTTAAAAAACAAAAAAAAGGTTTATTTTTTAATTTATTATATCAGTAAAATAATCTTAAGTTTGTTTAGATGGATATTCATTAAATTAGAAATGGTTTTTTGTAAAGTGATTTTTAAAAAAATATTATTATAAAGTAAGAGAGTTAAATTTTTAAAAACGCACACGGCTTAGCCGACCCTGAAAAAAAGGTCGGCTATTAACGCATACTGCTTTTTCTGTTAGTTTTTTTATTTACTCATCGTAAATTAAGAATGGATTATTTAAATTGAGTAAAATTGAATTCTTTTTGTTGTTAAATTCTCTTCCAGTTTCTGAAGTACTAAATTCATTTATCTCTTCAGTGTTAAATGATTTTCTCTCAAAATAATCATGCATTAAATAGAGTTTCATGATCTCAAATAATATATCGATTGGATCATCATCATTATTATTTAATTTAAGAAGCGACAATAATGTCCCACCAATAAAAAATTTTTGATGATTCTCTCTATTTCTCTTTTTAATATTTTGTTTCTTTTCTAAAGCATCATCCGTGTCTAAGATGTTTTGATGGATTTTTATTTTTATATCATCGGGTAATTTTGACATATAATTGTCTAACATTTTTTCAGCTAAAAAATAATGTTCAAGCACTGGTGGAACAACTTCTCCGAAATAACTATAATCTAAAATATCGCGTTCTATTTTTGTGATCGATTTTGGATCTTTTTTAGATATAAAAAGAAGTTTATTATCATACGTCTTTCTTTTTTTTGTATATAGATACGTTTTTCTGATTAATTGTTTTTCTTTATCACTCAGTTCCCCTAATTTTTTTTGTTCGATTAATTGAATGACATCATAATGTGAACTTTCGAATGTAGCATTATTCATTGCAAAATATTCGATTGAATTAATGTGGTCTTGTGTTGTTAATGCTGTACGACTCATTGTGATATTTTCTCACTAAAAATATAAAAATTTATATCACATGTTAATTTTAAAACTTGAGAAAAGTTGAAATATTCAAAAAAATTGCTGCTTTTTTTTCTACTCACTGTTAGTCACTTTTAGTTTGCTGTTAGTTTGGGCTGTTAGTGGTGAGAGATAAAAATCATTTTTTGCGAATGCAAAAAAAAGATTTTTATCTCGTCTCCGTGTTCATTTCAATTCGCTTTCAGCGAATCAAAATGAACCCTACGTCTCGCCCTGCGGAGCACTTTTAGTTTCTTAAGCTATTGTATTTAAATGATATTATTTATTGAATATTGGGAAAAGCACTTGAGATGATTAAAAATCACACAAACGTCTGTTACACGTTAAAAATTGGGGTTGTTACATGTTTTTTTGCTTAAATTTTGTTCGGTGTTACACGTTAAAACTGGGGGTGTTACACGTTAAAAGTACATACATTTATGATGCTGATATATTTTATATAAAAAAAATCGCATTATTTTTCATTTTCTGCATCAAACGAATAAAATTTTTGAATAATTTTATATGCTCCATTTTCTTTATTTGAAATTGGATTTGTATATGTATTATTTTGATTTACGTCATAATGTCAAAGAACTAAAAATTCAGCATAAAAATTTGCGTAGAGACAAATTTAGACATTCTTCAGAACTCGGTTATCACTACATTACGCGAACATTATATTTTTCAACGCATAAACAAGATATTGAAGAGCTTGAATATACAGCATCAGCCAATATGCCAATCTGGGCAGCTGATAGCCCCGAAGTATTTTGGAATGCAGCAGATCAATATGAAAGTATCAATGGGCGAACATCTACACATATTACTGTGGCTTTACCCAAAGAACTTGATTGTATGCAACGTATTGAATTGTCGAATCAACTTATATATGAATTCTGCGGTCAATATCAGATGCCATATAGTTTTGCAATTCATAATCATGTTTCAACCCTCGATGGGCGTTATGAACAACCGCATTTGCATTTATTATATTCTGAACGAAGTATTTATGATGGCATTGAACGAACACCAGAACTGTATTTTCAAAGACATTGTCCAAAAAATCCTGAGAGAGGCGGTGCCAAGAAACTAACAGCAGATGTAATTGGGCTCGGTCGTCATCAAATTAATCATTATCGAAAAATAACAGAAAATGTCATAAATAAATTTTTAAAAGAATATGCACCAGTTAAAGAAGTGGAGATCTACGGAATTAAGTTGCAAGTCGAAAATAAGGTCTCATGTTTATCGAATGAAGATTATAACAAAAAAAATGGGACAAATTTAAAAGATGTTCCGCAAATACCTCGACATTATTTGCATAGTAAAGATCCGGATATTCAAGAAAAAATTAAAATGGTTAGACAAATAGTTAAAGAGATTCGAGAAGCGAACTTATATGAATTACATCAAGCTGAGTATCAGCTTGAATTGTCCAGAAGAAATCAGTATCAATATGAAAATAATGATATTGCTCAGAAGCCTAAATCTAATGATTTCGACTTCTAATTTATTTTGATTGTCTGGCTGAGTCATAAGTAAGTTCAATCTGAATAAGTTGAACTTGCTCACTTGATTAAATAGCTGTCGATTTGTAATTGCTCAAGTGGATGCCATTGATATCGCTCCTGACCACAAAAGGATTGTTTGATGTAGGCAATATGTCGAATCACGTGTTTCTGCTGTTTGAGTAAATTTTGGATGCGCTGATCTGCATAATGAATATCAACGCGCTGCTGCAAGAGCGCTTGATAAAAATGACGATAATCCGTATTCATATTTTGGAGTATTTCACTTGTAGCGATCGGGGAGAGTGGCTGAATCAATCCTTGTGCCGTCGTATGTTCTGAGATTACAAGGTTTGGCTGTGCGGAGCATTTCTCTGATTTTAAGGACTGCTCGTGTGTAATCGCCTGATCTTTGAGAGTGTGAAACGCCTGTTGAATTGACAGCGTTAGCGTATCAGCTTGGGTGTCTTCAGCAGGATGTACACTGCTTATGGACTTTGAATCTGTTGTCTTTGCCGTTTGAGTAGACGATTGCGGTTGAGCTTGAGTTTCAGTATTCGGCTGGATCAATTGTTTTAACTTTCGATAGTTAATTGAATAAAAATTGGTTTGGAGCCATTTATTTTTTGAGAGCTTTTTAATCACTAAAATCTCCGCTTGTTTTAATTTAGCGACGATCCGTTTAATGGTGGAGACACTATAGATCCCGAGGGTTTGTTGCCATTGTTCATAACTATGGAACCAATACTTTTTTCCTTTGTGGACTTGAGCATCACTTTTTTCTAAGCAGTAATGCAGCTTTTGTAAAAAAGTCGCGGCTGCGACGCCATACGCTTTTGCAAGCGTAGGCGAAGCAATTAAAGGGTAGTCAGAGGGAGCCAGCAGAATATGCTGATTATGCTTCATAACGTGCTCCCAAAAGACGCTCAGCACGTTCAATCAGGTTTTGACGTTGATGGGTGCGGAATGCCCAGAGCGATGGGGTATGATTATTTTGATTGAGTTTTGCGACTTCAGCGATTTGTTCATCATTCATCTGGCGCATACATTGACGAATAATTTGGTGCGCATGTTCAAGCTCGGTCAACAAGGAGTCTGCAGTATCGAGTGCTTGATAAAGATGGGTTAGACTTTGACGCTGGGGATTTGAAATGCTTTTGCCAAGTTCAACAATCAGTTGAGAGGCTTGTTTTTTAGATGTGCAAGTGTATGCACCATGAAAAGTAGCGTTCATAGCAGTAGTCCTAGATAAGTTTTAAATACTTACCAGCATCACTTTCCTACGGTGATGGTGGCAGTTTAACAGGAGTAGGAAATACTGAATCTAGGATCAGCCAACCTTACGGTTGTCCTGCCAAACTGCCATAGCGACTGCTAAAACAGTAGGCAAAAAAATAGCCGCGAGTGCGACATTAATTTGCACCTAGATTGTATCAGGTTTCCTACGCCTGAACACAGATTTTGCTGTGTCCTATAAGCTTATCTGCGTATCCCGTGAGCTGTCAACGCTGTATTTGATTATTTTTACAAAACGCAACATTTCATTAATTCATTGATTAAGCTTTAGTTATTGGGGAAGTCTGACGGCTGGGTTTACCTATGATGAACAGGAGTATGTCGTTTGATACGGCAGGGCTTTTCTTCAGATCTACTTAAAAAAAGTGAATGTTTGGAGAAGATCTATTCAATCATTTTATTCATTTATTTTATTACAGAAGAGCAGTTCATTTTAGACCGATCCATAGCATCAAAATCAGCCCATCGATGGTTTTAATTTGAGCTTATGGGTGAAATCAACAACTTAACTGAATTTATTCAAGCCGATCATGTGAATTTTATCGTATCGCGAAATTGACTAAAGCGCTGGATAAATCTAATATGAGCTCGCTGGCCTACATTGCCAGTCGGTTTTAGCAGACCGATTCATCTAGCACATAAGGTTTATATTTTTGGATATAAACTGAATGTGGGAATCTTCACGTCCCCCTTTTTTTCTATGGTAGGACGGAAGGGGGACACTTTCGGGTGTGCTGATTCCTAGATGATCAGTCTGCTAACCCCTTTTCGTTCTGCCACCATTATTTAGCAGTAATTTGGTAGAACTTCTATTACATCTAGGAGCTTCTCATGCTGTATCCATCTATTCTTTATTGTGCCTCCGCACCTGTTCAACCTTGTTGTGTCCTTCAACAGGGCATACAGCACTGATTTTAATTTTTAAGCTGTATTAATAAAACATTTTTACACGAACAATCTCTAAGGTGGATGGCTCAATCACGCCTATAAAAAATACTTATTTTTATATCCCCTTGTGATTGTCAATTGCATTGAACATGCGGGGAACAATGATGTCTGAATTCACTCAACCAAAAATCATTTCAATCGAAAATCGCCCACAAAAATCCAAGGTCTTTGTAAAGTGCATCGTGGTGCCGATCGTCATTTTTTTAATTATTGCTAAAGTCTTTTCCTTTGGCTGGTTTGGCTCTCTATTCTTTGGAATCTGGCTGTTGTGGTTTGTGATCACTTATTACTTCTATGAATATGGCAATACCTACTTTGCAGGTATGACGGAGCAACTGACGCGCCAAGGTGAACAGTTTAATTATCACAATCGTGGGGTCTGGATTAACAGTCAGGATAAAACCATCATCCTGTTTGATGAACCTGAACAGCGTTTAGTGAAATACCCATTTGACTATATTACCTCGGTCGGTCACTTCAACTTAGTTGAAGACAAAGTGTCTTATTCCAGCACAATCACCAGCAATCCGATGACGGGAACGCATATCCGCCAACACGAACATCGCAGCCCAGTCAAAAGAGAATACCAAGTCAATATTGGAACACGCGATCAATTCAAACCCCATTACCGCCTCAAGGTGTTGTTTCCTTGGCGTAGCCCAAAAATGGCCAGTGAAATCCGCCAACTGCTATCGGCCGATCATTACCAATAAAAACTAAGAATAAGAGGGAGTAATAAACGTATGAAACATTCAAAAACGGGGATACCATCCATCACAACCAGCACCTTGATGCTGGTCATCAGTATGGCGATGGTTGGATGTGGCGGTGGTGGTTCAGGCGGAAATACTGGTTCCAATAGTGGTGGAACGGATGGGGTAAACGATGGTGGTACTTCACCTCAGCCTGTCACGTGTTCTGAAACGCAATATCTACAAGAAGGAATTTGTAAAAACAAGACAGCACAACGCTTTGAACCTTTATTGGTCTCTCGCTTTCTCAAAGGTCAGGCCTATCAATTGAACTTGAAGACTGATCAAGATCTGACCTTCAGTTTTAGCAGTCAGAGTCCGAATATTTGTGACTTCGAACAAGGGGAGCTCAAAGCCCTTGATGTGGGCAAATGTACTTTAAAACTGACACAGGCAGGAACCTCACAGCTTCTGCCTGTGAATAGCACGATGGTAGTGGATGTCATTGAGGCGCATGCAGAGGAGCATAAAGATTTGAATGCTTGTCATGCAGGGAGACCCAGTGAGGCAGAGCGTCAGCTGTTTATCAATACCCTGAATGAGATTCGTGCCTTACACAATCTGCCGAAAGTTCGCTACGACCATGCCTATGAAGATCAAATGATGCAAGCCTCTATGTTACTGGCAGTGAATGAAAAGACCTCACACTATCCAGATCGTACCTGGCGCTGTTTTAGTGATATTGGCTATCAGGGTGCTTCGACATCGAACTTGAACTTTGTTCAAGCCTATCAACCTTTAGCCAGCTACGGTGCTGATACCCATCTGATCAATTGGTTGATTGAAAAAAACTCGACCAGCATTGGACATCGACGTCATATCTTGAGTCCATTCCTGAGCAAAACTGCCTATGGCGAAGTCTCTAATACTGAGGCTAAAAGCGTACCGACCGTCTTAGGCGCTGCCATGAAAGTGGTCTATCCCTATGCATCGCAAACCTTAAGCACCACGATGCCGAAAGGGGTGATTGCCTATCCGTATCATGTTTATCCGAAGAAATTCTTTTCAAAAAATGAACCTTTATCCCTGTCAATATTAGTCAATCCACAAAATGTCTATGCCAACAATACGGTGGATTTTTCACAGGCGAAGCTGACCGTGACTAGACGAGACAATCAGCACATCCAAACGATCAGCAACATCCAGTATGACAATATCAGCTATGGTTTAGTGGCCAATAACCTGCAATTTCATTTTAGTGCAATGGAATACAACGTGATCTATGACGTTCAGGTGCAGAACGTGTTGGTGGATGGAAAAGCTGAGAACTATACCTACTGGTTTAAGGTTGATGATCAGTCTAGTGAACAACGCTCATCAGGAGAATCCTTCAATGACATTTAAGCAGAGACCATTTTTACTCGCCAGCACTTCACTACTGGCATTACAAATTGCAGTGGCGCAACCTGTTTCTACCGCCAATGCAGCGACTGTACAGCCTGTGACTTTAGAGCAGGGCTTAAACTGTTTGGATTGGGCCAAGCAAGAACAGTCGTTTAGCAATCAATTGGCCACGGGAGATTGGACGCATACCGCAGCCTCTAAGCTAACAACGTTGCAACAACAATTTAAGCAGCAATACACTCAGCAAAAATCAAGCATTGTGGATGATCCAGACGATGAAAACTACTGTGAGGATTGTCCTGAGATAGAGGTTTATTTACCCAACGATCAACGCAATCCAATTCAACGGATTGAGGCTTTGATGCAGGTCAGTGTGGCTGGGGCAAGTACTTCGATTTATCGCAATGATGACATGGCTCAGACCAAGCAGAAGCTAGAGGAAGGGTTAAAGATTCAGTTCAGTCACTATAGTGGACAGCAATTTAAACGTTTTAAGCAGCAGTGGGATCAAGCCTCAGCACATGACAATGAGAAACGAACCAAGACCCATCAGGTCTTTCAGCAGTATCCACATTTAAAAGTGTTTAACGGGGAGGTCTTTCAAAACGGAAAACGTTACAGCCCTAAACAGATTTACATCTATACCCAGCACTATAAACGGGATGCTTCTGATCTGAGCAGCATGATTGCCTATATCAGTCTGTATGACCATCCCGTGAATCCATCACAGCACATATTACAGTGTGGCTTTATTGACAATATGTCTTACACCGCTTCAACTGAATAAATAACGAGTAGCATCATGAAAAAAATATTTTTAGCGGGCTTATGTCTCAGCCTTTCAAGCTTGGCCTGTGCGGGCGCCAAAGAAAGCCTGATCGGAAAACGTCTGGTGATGGACATCCCGGATGTCCAATGTGCGGGCTTGTCCTTCTCCAAAAATGGCAAAGATGCGGCGATGTATGCAGAACTGGGACAGTGTCAGGATCCCTTACATCTTAGGGTCAGATGGTTGGATGACAAGACCTTTATCTTAATTGAAAAAGTACGTCTCAATGAGACCTCTCCACCCCGTAGCTTTTTATACAAAGTCAAAAGCATCAATCAGGATTATGTCCAGCTGACTGAGATCTGGACAGGGTGGGGAGACTCAAAAGACGATACGCTGGGTTATTATTTTAGATAACAAGATCGGAATAGTGATCAAGACAGGCCCTTGCTGAGGTAGGGGCTTTAAAACAAGAAATGAATAGTTCGATCAGTATTTAAAGGAATTCAATCATGGTGTGTAGTCCAGTGTTTTATCCAGCAAAATTCGAACAAGAAGGGCAAGCTTATAACGTCTCTTTTCGAGATATTCCTGAGGCAATGACTTGTGGTGACAATTTCGAGGATGCGCTACAGATGGCCAAAGATGCGCTGTTTACCAGTGTGGACTTCTATCGTGAAGAGGGTCGGATTTTACCTCCACCCAGTGAATGCCAAGAGGGTGAGATCCTGATTGCTTTGGATCTGGCACTGAAATAATCACAGGGAACAAAAAAGAGGATGCAAATATGGAAAGCAAAGAACACGAAGATCTAGAACAACACAAAGACCTAGAACAACCCGCAGATATTTTATGTGACGTTTGCATGGAATCCACGCAACTGAACCATGGGATACTGTCTGCCAATTGGGGCAGTAGGTCGAAGCATGATGGAGAACAGTATGAACTGTATTTATGTGAGGCATGTTTCTTCGCTACTGTCGCAACGTTAAAAAGAGAACATCGGGTGAAGCAGATGTTTAATGAGGATTTTAACGAAGCTGCATTAGAACGATTTGGTCTGAAATAAGTATATCAAGATGATGAATTGTGCCTATGGATGACAATATTAAAAGACTTTTAGTAGAAGCTGAATTGAAAAACTTAGCAGCAGGCTCCGTGTTTTCCGTTCAAGATTTCAGAGTTTCTCTTTCCAAAAAGCAGTTTTTAAGCTTTTTATCGCATTATCTGGATCAGGGGGAGGTTAGTTTAGTTGTACCCAATATTTACTATAAAGTTAAATTCTCCAATCTTTTTAATCCGCCGAGAGCCTTACCCCCTGATCTCTCCAAAGTGTTAGCCGGGATCACTCGATTAACCGGTGAGACGTTTCAATATGATGGAGGCTATTGTGCCAATCGTTTAGGGTTAAGTACTCAAGTGCCTCTATATCATGTCTTACATACAAATGGCCGTTCAAGACGATTCAAACTGGCGGGTGTAGATGTGGTACTGAATCACACGGATGATCAACGACTGCTTCAATACCCTTTGCAAAAGGTCGGTATGGCGATCTCAGCGCTGTATTATTTAGGACCAAATGTTGTGGATGATAAGATCATCAAAGCGATCAAAGATCAGTTGTCACTTGAGGAGTATGAAAAGTTACTTTCAGCGGATTTGCCGAAATAGCCTATTCCTGTGTAAGCCTACGAACTATTCCTATTTGCACCCTACCTGTCATTCTTGTTCCAAGTAGCCGATCAAGAATTAAATTACATAGTTAAATTGATATTGCATGCTTGAAATATGGTCAAATTATAGGGCAAATATGATGCAATTCTTACCATATAGTATGAGGTCTTAGATATGAAGGGATTAACTTTTATTGATGGTGCGACTGTTTCTACGACGGATGTTCGCAAATCTTGGAGTAAAATTGTTCAAGTTGTCAAAGATAGCCATAAACCTGTTTTTGTTTGCACGAACAATACGCCCGAAGCTGTTGTTCTAAGCTTTGAAGAATTTCAAAACATGCAGGAAATCGTTGAAGCTGCTCGACGTGAACAGCTAGGACAACAGATGGTTTGTGATCTGTTGGATATTGCTCAGTTAACTGGTCAGCCGATCAGACCTATGCTTTTGAACAAAAAAGGTGTGTTTGAAGAAGCAGAAGGGCAATAAGCAGGGCTGTTGGTGATATTTATGGGATTTTCGTAAGATTCGATTCAGATGCCCTTGAAGGGAAAGAGTGTCATACAATTGAAATTGTTAAAACTAATTTAACAGTTGTACTTTTATGGTCTATTCTTGGACTGCCACCTGCATTAGGCTCTACATCTCCTGCTTCAGGATTTAATGCTAAGAATGTTTTGAATTCCTCATATTTTTCCTGAGCCCAATAAACAAGACAGTATTTAGTAAATAATGGTCTCACATATTGTATACATTGATTTTAGTTATACTACCTTGTAGTAGTTTATTTCATACTACTTGGTGATATTTTTACATACTAAATTTTAATTCACAGGGTTAAAGACGATGTACTATTTCGCAGAGGATCCCTTCTAGGTAATGTTACCTAGGAGGAACAATGAAAAAACTAAAACATCAATACAAGCAATCAATACAAAGTACTCGACACGATTATCTTTGGAAGGTTTACCCTAATGTCAGAAGTGCTATATTTAAGAAATTTAGTACTCAGCAAGAGCGTAGCTTTTATTTTTTGCATCGTATTGAATACAAAAGCTATTCGCTTAAAATTCGTGTAGCACGTGGTACAGGCTTACCTCAAGTTTGGGATGATTTTCCGACTTGCGTTTATAAAGTTGCTAAAAGTTGGAAACATAATTCTAAGAGAGCACATCAGTACTACAAAGAACATGAACAAAAATAAAAATCGGAGCTATTGATCTGACTCTCCAACACTTGTAGGGTCATCAGGCTATTACGGGATTATGCATGTCAGACATCTGTGTTTTAAAGATTGATAGATGAGCACTAATTGGTAAAAAGCCCCTTAAAGGGGCTTTTTTTGAAATTAATCAAGATCATATTTAATATTAAAATAAAATAACAGGTTGAATTAAAAATAAAATAATTAGCCATTTTTTACAAAAATATGCAAGTTTAAAATTTTAATTAAATTAAAATTAACATGTCGAGCATTTTAATATCTTAAAGGTAAATATGGGTACATATGAAATTACTCTTCAAGATGAGAACTTTAATTTACATAATCTTATGAAAGTTAAAGACTCTATTTATGATCCTGTTAAAAGAATAGAAACAGAACAGTGGTTGTGGATTTACTCCGAAACATCTGTTTTTTTCTATATCGAACTTTGGTCTGAGTTAGATCACGCTCAACTCAATCAAATACTCTTAGTTAAAAATAGGAAATTTAAAGTTATCGATATAAAAAATAACAAAATTCGATATTCTTAGTTTTTTTTACATTATTTAAATTTTAATCGCATTTAACAACAATAATTTAACAGAAGAAAACTATTTAATATTTTTTATTGATCCATAGTAATAATTCAGTTTTTTTATAGGAATTATAAAAGTGGAATACTTAACAAAAGATCATGTAGAGATTAATAAAATAGTTAAAGATATTCGTTTTGTGATGGTGACTTTCACAACTGAAGAAGGGCACTTACACTCAGTTCCTATGACCACACAAAATACTGATTTTAATGGGATTGTCTGGTTTATCGGTTCAAAAAAATCTGAACTGGTTAAAAATATTCAAAATCATCCTCAGGTCAACCTTGGCTACAGCAATATCTCGAATAATGACTATCTATCCGTGAATGGTATAGCTGAAGCCGTTAATGATCCTCAAGTTCTAGATCAGCTATGGTCATCTGCTTATGAAGCATTCTTCGAACAAGGTAAAGCAGACCCTGATATTCAATTGATTCGAGTAATTTGTAATGGTGCTCAGTATTGGAAAGGGGCAGGTAAGCTTGTAACTCTATTCAAATTAGCAAAAGCATCCATATCAGGTGAAACTGAGCAGCTCGGTACAAGCCATACGATTAAGCTTTAAAATATAAATAAAAAAGACGAACCTTAGTTCGTCTTTTTTTATAAGTAAGAAGTAACACCCCTTTGATTCAAACCCACCTTACGACGAATGCGGGTTTGTTTCTCACTGGCAAGCTCATTTAATAAAATAATTAAATTGTCTTCATTTAGAGCAGAAGGAGTAAATACTTCTAGTCCCAAATTATTGAAAAATAATTCAATTTTAGAACCCTTTTGAACGTATTTCATTGACCAGTTTTTAAAGATAGCTTGATCGATATCAACAACTTCAAACTCAATAATATTGTAATGTCTCAGGTCTAATTTAATTCTATCAAATAATTCTAGAACTATCGCCTTATCACCCTCAAGACATTGAAAAAAATGGTTATTGGCGTAATAAAGCACACCAAATATTGTATTTTTTTCATTGAAGTCGCGAGCCACGCTTAGGATACTGTTTAAGTCTTCAATAAGATCAGTAGATGATTCATTTCGGGTACTCGCATAGCACAGTCGAATTTTCATAAACTACCCCTAACGTAATTTAGATTACGAGTAAGGGCCCTATTCATCTGCTTCAAAGTGATAAGGTTCTACCTCATACTCTCCAGCTAAAAGCTCGATGAAGGGAGGAATAGTTTCACTAGATAAAAGATATGGGTTGAATTCATCTAGATGATTTTCTATGAAAAAATCTCCTAATCTTTTATTGATCGGTGCAAATTTCATAGTCCAATTCTTGAACAAACCGACATCAACTTTTTCATAAAAGAGAATTTCACAGTTTTGGTGCCGAGGATCTTTTAAAATTTTATTGTAAAAAAGATCATCAACTTTAGTACTGCGCCCCTCTAGACATTGAACAAAGTAGCCATGCCCATAGTACAAGGCACCAGTAATATGATTACGTGAGTTAAAATCTACAGCAGAATTAATGATTTGCATTAAATCATTTTTTAGCCCTGGATGAGTGTTTGTAGACTTACTCGCATATAAAACTCTTACAAATTCCATTAGTTGGTTTCCGCATATAGTGATTAGATAATCTGTGGTGCAAACCATTAATTTTATTAAGGAATTTAATCCCATTCATAAAATGAAGAGTATTGAACTATTACGATACAGAGTTATATAGTTCTATGCGAATATTTTTGAAAATTAACGAAAAATCTTTAAATGTAAAGTTTTTTTACTCCTGTTTTAGCGAATTGTTAAAGAATGAAGTGTGTTTTACCATATGTTAAATTTAAATTAAAGATATTAAATAAGAAAGTATAATAAATAGGAAATTTTACTGGTTAAATTGTATACAATTGTAAGCTATTTCTCACAACCATGTAGGCTATGGATTATAGTGTCATATTTCAGAATATCTATACTGCCTACATACACAGCAGTGTTCATTATTAATAAAACTGAATATAAATTTAAGAGTTAATCTGCGAACTCTTAATTGAAAAATAATTAGTTATAAGATTAATGAGCATATTAGGATGTTGTGTTGGGGTAGACTTCTCCCTCCTTAGTGGGATTACTAAGGAGGGAGATAGTTTTAGTTAATTACTTATTAGACGAGGAAATGTAATGTTATTCATAAAAAATACTTTTGTTATAATTTCTTCCATATTTGTGATTTCTTTATTAATCGTAATATTTAATAAATTTGGAATGAATAAAAACTTCAATTTAATTTTCTCAGCACTTCTATATGGTTTGTTTGCCACACTTTATTTTAAGACCTATATCTTAAGCTTAGTTAGTATAGGTGCTTTTTATAGTTCTCTTTTTGTCTTTACTAATTCATTTGAAGTCATAGGGATGTTGTTATTATCATGCAGCGTTCTAATTATTGTTAAAATGATAATGCCAAAACTTAAAAATGAAAATATTGAGCATATGTTTCTTAAAGAAACACAAAATAGTTAGATATTAATATCAATACAAAAGCCACTTTTATGTGGCTTCTTATTTTTCAAATTTAATCTAATTTTTATTCTAAACGGCTTTGTTGCACCAACCTATCGATAAATCCTTATCCCGTAATATAATCTGTAAATGAATAATCCTACACCTAAAATTTATCGTACAACCAATTGGTCATCCTACAAGCGCGCTCTGATAAATGGAGGAAATATCTCAATTTGATTTGACCCCAAAACTCAATGGTTTGCTAAACCCAAAGTCAAAATGGTCGAAATTGGACAACTCCGGATTATTCAACCATTTGCAGAAGACAAAAGCATATTGATATTCAAATTTGCTATAAAAAGAGTTGTAACGGATTGCATCTACTCGTCGATTCCACGGGCTTGAAGTTTTTAGGTGAAGGTGAATGGAAACGTAAGAAACATCAACCTGAATATCGTCGCCAATGGCGTAAACTGCATATCGGTATAGATGCTAAAACCCTGCAATTACGAGCAGTTCAGCTTGCAACGAATAATGTCAGTACTTCGCAAGAGCGAAATGAATTACTTCGAACAGTTAAACGTTTCGGCAGGCCACTATGGAAAAAATGGTCAGGCTATTATCGCCGAAGTTTGGTCGAAACCAAGATGCATTGCGTCAAATTATTGGGGGATAAACTCAGTGCGAGAAACTTTCAAAACCAAGTCAATGAAATGCATGCACGTGTGGCAGTATTAAATAAATTTACGGAGTTAGGTCGACCTCTCACCGAGTTATCACTTGAATTTGAGTAGAACAGGGTAAATTTAACTTTTAAATCTTTATGCAACAAAGCCGATTAATGATAATAATTTTTAATTATATTCCTATTTTATTTATGATAGTCATATTAATAAAATGTATAATTTTAACTATTTGTTATTTAAAGGTATTTTTTTATAAATTTATGTTATTTACAAATAAAATTAAATGGATTAAGGATTTTTTAAGGTTCAAAACTTATTTTTTATTTAATCTATTTATGGGAGATGATTATGACTATATTCATCTTTGAGCAACAGCCTTTAACTAAATTAAATGATTATGACTATCATTCATTATGTCAGAAAAATACGCAACACTTAAAAAATGCGCAGACGCTAAATCTGCCAAATTTATATAATATTTCGTCATTTCAAAAGAAAACACAGCTAAGTGTTCATGAGGCTGGGGTAGTAGATTACTTTGAACGAAAAGAGATCGAAGAATACATTAGCTTAAAATATAGAGAAAAACATAATGCAACCTTAACGCATTTTTCTTCAACCTTGTTCCTAGGTACATCTGAGGATCAGATGCAGGTTGCTATTGGCATAGAACATCTCAAGACACATAAAGCTTTTTTAGAACAATATTTAGAACAGCCAATTGAACGAAGTTTGCAAAATATAACTCAACAACATGTATCGAGATCAAAGATTGTTGAGATCGGAAATCTGGCATCAGAAAATATGGAATACGCTAAAATGATTGTAGCTTTCCTTGTTTTCTATTTAAGCTTGGATGGTGCTGAGTGGGCTGTTTGTACTGGCACCATAGCGGTGAGGTATGTGTTGCAGCAAATGGGCTTGCATTTCCATGTTTTGGAAAAAGCTAATCCAGATGTGCTCGGTGAGGCGAAAAAGCAATGGGGAAATTATTATGAACAAAAACCATTGGTGCTTGCGATCAATGTAGCCGAATCCCTATCTGTGACGCAAAAAAATTATGACTTTAATGTTGGAAAAATAATAAAAACAGGTGGGTTCTTGCTATGAAAACACTTTTTGACACAATCCATCACCATGCAGTGTGCACTCCAAATTTGGAAGCCATCATTACAGATTCAACTATAGTTACGTATAAAGAGCTAGATGACGTTGTAGATCAACTCTACCAAGAGCTTTTAACACTAAATAGTCAAAAACTTGCCATTTGGGGGATGAATAGTATTGATTGGATTTATATCGATTTGGCAGCGAAAAAAGCACAAATTACAGTCATTCCAATCCCATTATTCTTTAGTCCCAATCAAATTTTGCATCTCATTCAGGATAGCGCTGTTGATACCATTTTTATTGGATCTAACAAGATTGAAGCACTTGAAGTTGAAATGATGGAGTTTGACTGGCTTGAGACATTGTATGCTCAAAAACGGATTCATCACGATTTACAGGCGAAAAATGCTTCAGGCCGGTTTGTCAGTTTGAAAGTGGAACCTTCTGCGCAATTTGATCATGCAGTACCATCTAAAATCACGTATACCTCAGGTAGTACAGGCACTCCGAAAGGAGTTTGCTTGGGTGAGGATACTATTCAATCTATTACTGAGTCATTGAGCCATGCTTTAGCTTCAAGCCACTTAGGGCGCCACCTGTGTCTAATTCCATTTGCAACATTATTGGAAAACATTGCAGGAATTTACGTAGCATTCAATATGGGGCGTTCAGTTGTGGTTGGTAATGTTAGCACGTTCGGCTTAGTCTCAAACAATGAGTTTAAGGTAGATAGATTTGCTCATGCGGTGCAGAGCTACCAAATTGAAAGTGTGATTTTACTGCCGCAGATGTTAAAGGCAATGGTGGAGTACATTCATCAATTTGGAGCTACGGTTTTTAAAAGTCTTAAGTTTATTGCTGTAGGTGGTGGCAAGGTTTCATCGGATTTGCTGATGCAGTCAGAACAATTACACCTACCTGTATATGAGGGATATGGACTTTCAGAATGTGCTTCCGTCGTTAGTCTTAATCTGCCGAATGCTAGAAAAATTGGTAGCGTAGGAAAACCATTGCCTCATGTGAAAGTCAAAATTTCTGATCAGGGTGAGGTCGTGGTTCGAGGCAATGCTATGCAGGGGTATTTAAACGATGCCTCTATAGATCCATTGATTCATACAGGGGATGCAGGCTTTTTTGATGATGAGGGCTTTCTATTTATTACTGGTCGAATCAAACAAATTATTGTCAGTAGTTTTGGTCGAAATATTTCACCAGAGTGGGTGGAGTCAAATGGCTCAACGGAACCTGAAATCAATCAAATCGCTATCTTTGGAGAAGCACAACCTTATCTGTCTGCAGTTATTTACGCCAAAGAAGACGTCAGTGACAGTATGTTGGAACATGCCATTCATAAAGCGAACACTCGCATGCCTGATTATGCGCAGATTAAGCAATGGTGTAGATCGAAAGAGCCTTTCTCGTTAAGTAATCAGATGCTTACAGACAACGGAAAACTTCGACGAAATGAAATCCAGAAACAGTTTAAACGCTATTTGTGATGGTTTTTCCCAATCCATAGATAGAGATTTGTGAATCGAAGAATAATCGATTCTGACGAACATGAAATACCACTTCAATATTAGTGAGTAGAGAAAATGAGTATAAAACAAACAATTTTTGAGCTAGATCATAGCCATAGAAATCATCATACAAACCATGCAGTGATCAAAAATACTTTACGTGAACAAGGTTGGATACTTTTAAGAGGAGAGCATTATGATGTTCAGCGTTTCAGCCACTTGATGTCCAAATTGTGCAAAAAACTAACTTATGATCCTGCACGTGAAAATATCACTAAACAATCACAGAAAGTAGATGCCGGCACACAAGCTGTTGGCTTGCATATTGAAAATGGAACGACACCCTTACCACCAGATATTATTGCTTTTTTTAGCCAAACAAGTGCTACTTTGGGATCACAAACAACAGTTTGTGATGGGCATGCTGTGTGGAAAAGCTTGTCAGATCGTTTAAAACAACAGTTTGCTGCTCCGATGACAATTAGTCGATATCTACCGAAACAGATTTGGCAGAAATATGTAGCGAGTGCCTTCAATATTGAGAATGCGGAAACAGTCACATGGGAGGACTTGAACAAGTTTATTAAAGCAATACCTGGACAAGCTATTAGTCTAGCGAATGAAGGTGGAGTGGAATATCACTTGCAAATGCCTATGATTCGTCAAGATAACTTAAAAGGTGTCCCAGCATTTGCTAATACATTATTGGGGCCATCATATAACTATGAAAAGCCCAAGTTCAGTTTTGCAGATGGTCAAGCTATCAGTGAAAATCTGATTTCAGAACTTTCAGAACTTTGTGAGCAACATACACAGGAAATTAACTGGCAAGATGGCGATGTTGTCATTATCGACAATAAACGTTTTATGCATGGTCGACGTGAGATTTTAGTGCCGTTAGAACTCCGAAAATTATACATCAGTATGGGGCTAGGCCTGAATGATGCATTTTAATCTTCATTGATTCAGCAATTTACAGTGAGAATATCTATGTCAAATTTAACAGCGGTAATTGTCGGAGCAACGGGCGGTATTGGTAAGGCGATCGTCGAAAATCTGTGTGTCCATAATGTGAATGTTATTTTAGTTGCGCGTAATATTGAAGCCTTACAGGATATGCACAATCGACTGAAGGATCAATTTCCTCAAATAAAATTAAGTAGTCTTTGCTGTGATTTGAGTGATGCTACAAGTCGACAGAAATTCATCCAAACTTTGGCGCAGCAAAATGTGACAATTAATTACTATATTAATAATGCTGGAATTAATGATTTTTCATTATTTAGCCAACAGTCCGCTGAAGCGATCGAACAAATGATGATGGTTAATGTGGTTTACCCACTAGAAATGATTCAGAAAATAATCCCGTTAATGTCAAAGCAGGAGCCTAGTCAGATTATCAATATGGGTTCAACCTTTGGCAGTATTGGTTATCCGGGTTATGTGAGTTATTGTGCAAGCAAGTTTGCTTTACGTGGCGCCACAGAAGCTTTAGCGCGAGAATATTCAAACTCAGCAATTCTGTTTAAATATTTTTCTCCGCGGGCAACGGATACAGCAATGAATAGTCCTGTTGTCGTAGAAATGAATGCTAAACTGGGTGTGAAAATGGATAATCCTGAGTTTGTTGCAGAAGAGCTTTATCAATTTTTACAAAACGATAAGCTTTACTATCAAGTTGGATATCCTGAAAAAATATTTGTGAAAGTGAATCAAATTTTACCTACAGTGGTATCCAAAGCTATTAATAAAAATATAGATATAATAAAGAACTATGCAGATTTAAATGATCCAGAAATAACTAGATTTTTATGAGATTTAAATCATGTACATTAATAGTTATGAAAAATAAATAATAAACCTATTAGAAAAAGACCATGCTAAAGCATGGTCTTTTTATTCAGTTAAGATTATCCAATACAAATTGTGGTGACTTAATAAACAATTTGATTAAAGCCTGTGCTGAACTTGATGGATGACGAACACCTCTTTCCCAACTTTCTAGCGTTCTTGGGGATATGCCAAGTTTAGATGCTAACTGTTGTTGAGATATATTCATTTTTTTGCGAGCTCTAATGATTTCCTGAGCTAATGTTAAATTAACGATATATGGGAAGTCATGATTAAAATTCACATGGTGCTGTTGAAGTAGATGCATAATATCCTCTTCTTTCCAAGTACCTAATAAGCAAGTTGAAGTAAGAATCTAAAGCTCATAGCAATGACCAATAAACTTAAGAAACCGACTAGCCATAACAAGATGAACCATTGAAATTTAGATAATTTCATTAGGAATTCCTTTAATGATAACCTTCATCCCCAACACGAACTTTATCTCTAAATACCCAGTATGAAAGGGCGGTATAGACAAGTATGATTGGAATCAAGATCAGTGCCCCAATCAGTGCGAAAAGCTGGCTATTGGCAGGTGCAGCAGCATCCCAAATGGTAATTGAGGGCGGGATAATGTAAGGAAAAATACTGATACAGAATCCTGAGTACGCCAGAAATACGAGTCCTAAGGTATATAAAAAGGGCATAGCTTCATTTTGCTTAATACATGAGCGCACCGCTAAAACGGTACAAACTAAAACAAGCAAAGGGACTGGGCTAAAATAAATCAATTGAGTGGGATTAAACCAGCGCTCAGCAATTTGTGGATGTGCGATAGGCGTATAGATACTGACAGCAATGAAAATAACCAATAAGCCAATCAAAAGCTTGGGCATTAATTTATACATATGCTTTTGTAGTACGTCATCAGTTTTCATGATGAGCCAACCACATCCCAATGCTGCATAAACGACCACAACACCAATGCCTGTAAATAATGAAAAAGGTGTTAACCAATCAAAGCCACCACCAGCGTAGCGATTATCAACAATATCAATACCCTGAATATAAGCTCCTAAGATTACTCCTTGTAAGAAACTGGCAACAATAGAGCCCCAAATAAATGCATTGTCCCAAATGTACTTTGTTCGGTTGGCTTTGAAGCGAAACTCAAAAGCGACACCTCTAAAAATTAAAGCAATCACCATCAAAATGATGGGTAAATATAAAGCTGAGAGTACTGCTGCGTAGACAATAGGAAATGCTGCAAACAGCCCAGCACCACCCAAGACCATCCATGTCTCATTGCCATCCCAAACAGGGGCAACAGTGTTCATCATGACATCACGTTCTTGCTGATTTTTAATAAAGGGGAATAAAATTCCGATCCCTAAATCAAAGCCATCAAGTACCACATAAATAAAAACACCAACTGCAATAATGACAATCCAGATTAACGATAAATCAATCATAAAGATGCTCCTTGATCCTGATCATCAATTTTTTCATCAATGGCACTCAGAGGTCGCATTGGTGTTTTGAAATGGCCAACGCCTCCAATTTCTTCGGGTGCGTTATGTAAAAACTCAGGTCCTTTATGCATGAGTTTGAGCATGTAATAAATGCCAACACCAAAGACAATGAAATACACGATCACAAAAATAATCAAGGTTAATCCAACCTGTTCCGCCGAAACAGGAGAAAGGGCATCTTTTGTCCTCATAACGCCATAGATAATCCATGGCTGACGTCCTACTTCTGTGGTGAACCAACCTGCGAGTAAGGCGATGAAGCCTGAAGGGCCCATTACGATTGCAAAGCGATGAAACCACTTATTCTCATAGAGGCTGCCTTTTTTTCTGAGCCATAGGGCAGTGACTGCAAGGAAGAGCATAAGCATGCCTAGCCCAACCATAATACGGAAACTCCAAAATACGATTGTTGAATTTGGACGATCTTCAGGCGCAAAGTCTTTTAATCCTTTCACCGTCCCATTCATGGAATGGGTCAAAATTAGGCTTCCTAAATGTGGAATTGCAATCGCATATTTCGTGCGTTCTTCTTGCATATCAGGAATACCAAATAAATATAAGGGCATCCCATGATCATGGTTCGTTTCCCAATGGCCTTCCATAGCAGCAAGTTTAGCTGGTTGATGTTTTAGGGTATTTAAACCATGGGCATCACCAATAAAAACTTGGAGGGGAGCTAAAATGAGGATTAACCAAAGTGCCATAGAAAATGATGTTTTAATTAATGCATCTCTACGGCCTTTGAGTAAGTGCCAAGCAGCAGTAGCAGCAACAAGAAGAGCTGCCACTAAAAAGGCTGCAAGTGCCATATGGAATAAGCGATAGATAAAGGACGGGTTAAAAACAATAGCAAACCAATCTTGAGGTACTACAATTCCATTTTCAATGGTGAAGCCTTGAGGGGTCTGCATCCAACTGTTTGAAGACAAAATCCAGAACATTGAAATACATGTACCGATGGCGACCATCAATGTGGCAAAAAAGTGTGCCTTTTTTCCGACTCGACCCCATCCAAAAAGCATGATGCCTAAAAATCCAGCTTCTAAGAAGAAGGCGCTTAGAACTTCATAACTTAGTAAGGGGCCTGTAACTCCTCCTGCAAATCGAGAAAACTCACTCCAGTTTGTACCAAACTGATAGCTCATTACGACACCAGAAACGACACCCATGCCGAATGACAATGCAAATACTTTCACCCAGAATTTGAATAAATCATGATAAATAGAATCGTTTGTTCTAAGCCATCTCCATTCTAAAACAGCAAGAAAGCTTGCCAGCCCAATAGAAATCGCAGGGAAAATAATATGAAATGACACCGTGAATGCAAACTGAATACGTGCTAACTCAAGTGCCGTAAAACCTAAGGTCATAGTAACTCTCCACATCCGAAGCATGCTCTAGATTGCATATGCTCTGATATGAGTGTACCTACACAGATACGTGCATTTTTTAAAAGTAAAAACATAGCGATTAGTCTCTTCAACTAATTAAATTTCAAAACAATAAGGAATTGCCAATAAATTTAGACAGCAAAAGAGACAGGAGGTGCTCGACCTTGAGGGATCAGAAATAATTGTTTTAAAAGAAAGAAGATATGAAAGAAAGCTTCTTTAAAAGCTAATAACCGAACTTGAATTCTCACGACTACTTCTTTAACACCCATGTCTGGTAGTGGAACGACATGTGCGTAAACTACACAGTACTGACATTGATGATTTGCATCGTGATGATGGCTAGATGAAGCTTTTTGTTTGAGATGTGCATGATTAAGCTTTTCAGTATCATGATTAGCTAAATCCAACTCTTGATGAGAGTGATTATGCGTAGAATGATCTGAGCTATGCTCATGGTGAGAAGTATCTAATTGAAGTGCATGGACAATAGTTTCACAGACAGGAGAAATTTGATATTTCTCTGGAAGTAAAGGCTGTAGAAAAACAGCAATCTGTAACAAGATTGCTGAGAATGCGAGCAATCTTCCTAAAACCATGATCACTTAGATGGTCTCAATTATCCAAGTAAGGAAAATGGATTGTAGCAGAATATATATTTATTAAAAGTACATTGTATTAAATTGGAAGACTTTGATTTCCATTTAATTTTGTCTTCTTGAAATATTTGAAAAATAGATTATTTGAAATTAAGTGGTTGATTTTAATCTGAATTAATTCAGATTAAAATCATGCATGATTAATTTTGCTTTTAAAAAATAATGATTAAAATTTATAAAGTAAAGTAGGTGATAATATTTTCCCTACATTGTAGGGGTATTTATTACACATTCGATTATTATCTAAATCATTGTGCTTTAAGATTTTCGGTTTTTTAAAATTGAATTATTTCATCAATTTTACTCATTAGATATCTTAAAGTAATAATGGTATTGTGAATTATGATTTTACAATTTATGTATTGAATTGAGAGCTGCATTTGTCCTTGCGATAGTTGCGATGTTGTTGCAAATAACAGTTTTTATGCAACCTTTACTGCCAGAGAAATTTCAATTTTCACTGGTATGTGTAACTATTTCCGATTTAAAAGCTCAGATACAAAATCAAGAACTACAACATCAACATGTATCACACCATCACGATGTCGAAACTATTAAGTTAGAAGCCGCAAAAACCGCACATCATCATCAGTTGGATCATCAATGTATGTTCTGTACTGCATATGGTCATTTGGTTGCAAATTTAGAAATTGATCTAAATCCCATTTTAGATCGAATTCAAATTCGTTTAATGTCTTTTCAGAAAGTATTTAAACATGTCTATTTTGTACTCCAGCGGCTTTTTTTAACTCCTCAGGGGCGTGCACCTCCTTTATTTGCTTAGATTCCAACCTCTTATGTAAATGGAACATTGATGAAATGTTCCAATGGAAACTTATGCTTAAAAGGAATTGAAATGCCTCAATTCAAATTGAACCCTTATTTAAAAGGGAATCATTCTATTGTTTCGCCTCAAGTAACAGGGCTTAAACACAATCAAGCCTTAATTGATTTAGTACACCGTTCTGTTGTTGCACTATCAATTTGTGGTTTTGGTTTACAACTAAGCTATGCTCAAGATAGCTCAGAGCAATCTATGCAATTGCCTGTTTTAATTGTCGAAGCACAACAGCAAAGTACTGTTGATCCTCTTCAGTTGAAACAAGTCAATTCAACGGGTAGTCGCTTAGGATTAACAGCTCAAGAAACCCCAGCAACAGTTCAAACGATTACTCAAGAAGACTTACAAGGAAAAGGCTTAAGAACGGTCAAAGAGGCGTTTGGCAATGTGACCGGCGCGACTGTGGGTAATGTGCCGGGGAACCCTGCTGTGCTCACGATGCGTGGTTTTTCTGGTAATGCCAATACGGTATTACAAGACGGCGTTCGTATGGGGGCTTCTACGTTCGTAACTAGGGATTTAGATGTTTGGAAATATGAAAAGATTGAGGTTTTAAAAGGACCATCATCCGTACTTTTTGGTGAAGGTGCTTTAGGAGGTGCAGTTAATTTAGTCACCCGAAAACCTAATTTAGAAAATAAAACTGTGGAAGGGCTGCTTAATTACGGCAGTTTTAATACGGTAAGAGCCGCTATTGGCGGGAATCTGCCGATAAATGATGAGTTGGCTATTCGCTCTGATGTGAGTTATCTGAAATCAGATAGTCTTTATGATATTGACGATCAAAAAACGACTAAATTCGGTGCGGCAATGAGTCTGCTGTATAAACCGAATGACGATTTATCAATGCTGTTTTCAGCAAATTTTGATCATGACAAAGAAACTTCAAGCTATAACGGCTCACCGTTAGTTTCAGCTTCGACAGCCAAAAATCCTAGTCACATCGTAGAGAATCCGTATGGTCTAGTCGTAGATAAGGCAACAAGGCATAAAAATTATAATCCAGACGGTGGTGAGTTGAGTGCAGATACTACGACTCTCTCTTGGTCGACGGATTATCGCCTTTCGCCATCATGGACGTTCAATAATATTGCAACGTATTACCACGCAGATCGAAAATTTTATCTATCCCCAGAACAAAATTTTGATAGCCAAACAGGGCTATTCAAACGGACAGTACAGCGTTGGAGCCATGATCATGATGTATGGAGTAATCGCTTTAGTTTCAGTAATGATCAATTGATTGCAGGGAAGTATCGTAATCGACTAAGCGTAGGCTCTGAATACAGCTATACCGATTTTAGTAGTCCCCGACCAAGTGGAAACCTAAATGCTGTAGATCCGTATCATCCAAATGTTGGAGAGATGCCGGTCAGTGATTGGACTGAATGGACAAGTTACAATAAATTCTCAACTCAGATTAAGAATTGGTCTGTTTTTGCAGAGGATGCTTTTAATATAACGCCAGATTGGCTTGTTGTCGGTGGGGCACGCTATGAACGTCTCGATGTAGAGCGCACAATAGATAACATCCTAACCGATAGTCAGCAGCAATTTAATCCTACTTTTAACCCATTCTCTTGGCGTATAGGCAGTGTTTACAATCTAACTCCAGATACTCAGCTGTATGGTCAATATAGTACAGCGGTTACCCCCGTTTCTTCTTTACTTGTGATCTCGACAGCGAATGGAAGTTTCGATTTATCAAAAGGTAAATCGGCTGAACTTGGTTTTAAGTCGAGTGTATTAGACGGCAAGCTGGACATGGTTGGTTCAGTTTATTGGATTGAATTAAATGACATTTTAACTCGTGACCCGAACAATATTAATTTAACTGTTCAGGGAGGGCAGCAGGTATCTAAGGGCGCTGAATTTACAGCCTCTGCTGCGATTACACCACAGTTTAAAGCGAACTTAGGATTAGCTTGGGTCGACGCAGAATACAAGAAATTAATAGAGTCAGGCGGTGCGAATCGTTCAGGCAATCGGCCGATTAATGTTCCCGAAAAAGTTGCTAATGCCTCATTAAGTTACCAGCTTAGTACTTTACCAATTACGGTGAGTGGATTTGCAAAATATGCGAGTGGTTTCTACACAGATACAGCGAATACATATTTCGTAGATGGTCATACCACGTACGATGCGTCCTTAGCATATGACCTAAAAAATATGACTTTTACACTATGGGGTCGAAACCTGACCGATGAATTTTATGGTGAGTATTCAGGCTACTCCGCGAAGCAAATTTATATTGGTGCACCAAGAAGTGTTGAACTTGGCGTCACATTTAAATTTTAAGCACCAGATTTCATAACCCTATATCAGCATATACACATACAGAGTCACTTATGTCTAAATTTTTATTTCATCCACTCACGTGGAGTATTTTACTTGTTCAACTTTCAACCCACGCTGTATCGGCCGAAAATAAATCTACTTCAAATCAAATTGTAGCTCAACTGCCGAGTATCACGATGACCGCAGAAAAGCAGGATGAAAGACATAGTTCTTCACAAGCTATTACGCAGTTCAATCATGACCTGTTAGAAGTACCTTTTACTAAATCACATGTATCAGCACAAGACATTCAAAACCATAATGTTCAACGTATCAGTGATGCGCTGTCGTTTGTAAATGGTGTGGTTTACCAAGATAGTTATGGTGGAGGTTTTTGGGACAATTACTCATTTCGTGGATTTAGTACCGATCCGAACATGGGTACAATTTACATGCGTAATGGTTTGAGTTCTGTGAGTGGTATCCATACCGCACGAGATATGGTGAATATCCAAGCTATTGATTTCTTGAAAGGCCCAATGGCGGCGATGTATGGGCAAGGTGCAATAGGAGGGATTATGAATATCACCACTAAGCAACCTGAATGGGAGAAAAAAAGTAATTTAAGTGTGAGTGGAAGTACACTTGAAGAATATCGAGCAGCTTTAGATACCACGGGTGCGATTAATCAGGATTTGGCTTATCGCCTAGGGCTTGCCTATGAAGATAATCAAAGCTTCCGTGATCATGTTGATAATCAGCATTATTACATTGCCCCACAATTAGCATGGAAAGTTTCTGAGCAAACCCAGTTGAACTTGGATACTGAGTTTTCAGAGTCTAAAGGTGTTTTTGATCGTGGCGTACCGATGGTCAATGGGAAACTTCCAGTCAATAAGAAAACCTTTTTAGGTGAGCCAAGCGATGGTGATATTGAGATTAAAGATCAAATGTATCAACTACGTTTAAACCATGAATTTAATGATGATTGGAACAATACAACGGCAATCACTTATAGTCATGGTGAGCGTGCAGGTACATCAACCGAAATTTCGTCCATTGCATCAGATGGAAGAACGGCAAATCGCTTCCGCCGCTCCCGTCAATTTGAGACAGACACCACAAACTTTCAATCTATCTTAAGAGGTAAGTTTGATACTGGGGTAATCAGACATGAACTGGTTACAAATGTCGAAGCAGGTCATTATACGATTGATCAACTGCAACGTCGTAGTGCTGTTGGGGCTTCGAGTCAGATTGATATTTATAATCCCGTGTACGGTCAAAATATTTTGCCATTAACCCGAATCACTAAAGATACAAAAGAAACTCAAGATATGTTTGGGTTTAACATTCAAGATCAAATTTTCTTGAATGATCAATGGAATGTACTGGTAGGCGGTCGTTTTAATCGTTTAGAACAACAAATTGATGATCATCGAACTGGAAAGACATCAAAGCAAGCTTTCACACCATTTACACCACGTGCAGGGATAAATTATCAGCCCACTGAGCAGTTGTCTTTTTACAGTAACTGGGGGAAGGCATTTGAACTGAACACAGGGTTGAATAAGGACAATGAACTGTATGAACCAGAGAAAACAGAAAGTTGGGAAGTGGGTGGTAAATATAAGTTTTTACCGCAAAGTTGGTTTGGTCTAACGTATTTTGATATGGAAAAACAACATCTGCTCACTGAAGGCATTACTGATAGCTATGTAGATAGCGGGAGAGTACAAAGCCGTGGTGTTGAGTTAGAACTACAACATCAATTCACTGACAAGCTACGTGTTAATGCTAACTATACTTTTACAGATGCTGAAATTGTAGAAAGTGAAGTTGAGGATAAGGGCGCAAGGCTTAAAAATATTCCTAAACATACGGCAAACTTAAGTGCTGACTATCAATTTGACCTTGCAGGACATGATGCTGGCTTGGTTGGCAATATTAATTACTACGGTAAACGCAGTGCAAATTATATTGATAATGGAACCAGTCTTCCTGATTTTACTATCGTTAATATTGGGGGCTATGTACAGCTACGACCAGACCTGCGCGCGCAACTGAATATTGATAATCTTTTTGATCAAGATTACTACGTCGCAAGCTATACCAACTATTGGGTGCAGGTGGGTGAACCGCTCAAAGCAACACTTAGTCTAAATTGGAAATTCTAGTCTGTGGAGTCAGGAGGAACAGTGTCACAAGATGCGACTGCTCCTTCATAGTTGCTAAGAGATATCATTTATGAAAAATACATTATTATGTTCTTTTGTTTTTGCTAGTTTGTGCCTCGGATGTAGTCAATCTGAACCTGACCCTAAATCGAGAGAAGCTTCGACCAAATCCATAAAAGTTATTGATCCTGAATTACAGAAATGGGTAGGCCAATATAAAGGAATTTTACCTTGTGCAGCATGTACTTCTTTCTGTGAAGGGTGCGAAGGTATGACTGTCGATTTGGATGTTGAGGAAAACCAGACATTCAAATTGGTTAGAACCAGTAATAGTGGACACAATAAACCTGAAATACACGAAGGAAAATTCATATTCGTTGATAACGGAAAAATTAAAATTCAGCTTGATGGTGTATCTGAGCGGAATACAGTTTTATGGCAGCAGGGCTCTGTGGAAGTTCTTGATGCCAAGACTGGTCTACCTTACGAAGCCTATTTAGATTTTGAATTAACGAAGAAAACTTAATGAATAGCTCCTACCTTTTATATAAAAGGTAGGAGCTTAAACAGTCAGTTAAGCTTTTTTCTCTTTAATGCTACTAATAAAGATAGCGACTAATGCTACGACTAGACTTAAACCAAATAAAGGCAGTAGTAGCCCAAGAATAATCAATATAGTTCCTAGAGTAAGTCGTTGAAGCGTTTTTGCACTTTTCCACGTACTCAAGAACAAATTTGAAAACTGTATTGTAGTCTGTTTGAGACTTGTTCTTTTGTACCAAGCTAAATATGCATAAAAAATCATTGCACATAGTGCCAATGAGTAAATAACGAGTATCAACTGGTTTATCCAACCAAATAAAATTCCAATGTGGGCATCAACACCCCAGCGTGTCAATTTAGCTATTAATGGATAGTCATCAAAATAAAGCTGATCAATTACGCTGTGATTTGAAATATCAATTGCAATGCTATCTGCTTGAGTAGGCCAACTGCGTTGAATTTCAGAAATACTCCATACTTGATCTTTTTCTAAAGGTGGTTTTATTTGTACTTGAGAAGCATCTATTCCATGCTTTCTAGCGAGATCTAAAGCTATGTCGAAATCACCAGAAGTGACTTGTACGGAAGCATGATTATGTAACATCGAATGATCTTCATGGTGCATAACCATTTTTGATGTAGGTTCGGCTTTGATAGATGTTGATAGAACAGGTGTTTGCCAACTTAGCGCGTGGCGAAATATTCGAATATTTTCACCAGCATATTCAGACCACGTTAAGCCAGTCACTGCAACAAAGAGGAATAGTGGGAAAAAGACTAGGCCGATAGTGCTATGTTTTTGAATATATTTATTATACTTGATTTGGTTTTTCTTGGATGCTTTTCGGCGTTTATACCATTGGTAAAAGCCAGTAAATATCAAGACAGCTAACCAACTTGCTGCGAGTTCGCTATAAAATCGCCCCCAGCTTCCTAACAATAAATCTCGATGTAAGTGATCAAGCTTAGTTCTAAACGGAAGTAAACCACTTGTGCCATATACAGCTAACTGACCTTTTACTTCAAGTGTATATGGGTCAATGAAGATGGCTTCATTTTGCAACCCTAATTCAGGATCTGAAAAGATAATCCTTGTCGTCTGATTTACTGCTGGTGAAGGACGTACTTCAGTTATTTGTGATGTAGGGGGTAATATCTGTTTAGCTTTTTCAATTTGCAGGCTAAGAAGTTGTTCTTTTGAATTACTTTGCTTGATGTATAGAACATCTTTATAAATACTTTTTTCAATTTGTGGGGTAGCAGCATAAAAAAAACCAGTTAGGGCAGCTATAAAGATAAACGGAGCAATAAAAACACCAGCATACAGGTGTAGTAAACGGAAAAGTGTTGGCCAGAAGCTAAAGTTCAAATTTTTTCCTTAGAGCAGTTGTGCATCATCTATTTCAATAATCTTACTTGATATAGATTCATTTTAAAATTCACTCAACTGTTGGTCGAGTTGGTTGTTGTGCATGGAAATTTATGTATGGTGGAAAAAGAATGTGAATGATATATTTTCTTAAGAATTAATAACTATTTTTTTTATTATTTGGTATAAATAATTCAATTCAATTCAATTCAATTCAATTCAATTCAATTCAATTCAATTCAATTCAATAATTACAACAATTAAAAATTTTCTAAAAGAAAGGCATATTTTTTGTATGTATAACTATTCATCAATACGTTCATCAGATGGGATTTGATGGATCAGATCACCCAAGACTTGTGAATCATTGACATTATTCGTTGTAAGCTGAACAGCCCTCATTTGCAGGGTTTGAGCATCTATACCAATATGCAGATTACGCCATTGCCGACGATATTCAGGTTGGTGTTTCTTGCGTTTCCATTCACCTTCACCAAAAATTAAGGCCAGTTGAGTCTACTAATAGATATAGTCCTTCATGATTTTTTTGATAGCTGATTGCAATATCAATATGTTTTTGCCGTCTTTAGAGGGTGGAGTAATCTGGTGCTGTCCAACTTAACCCACTAAGCTTAATAAGGCTTTGTATAAAGCCTGTGACCATATTTAAAAAAAGTCGGAATAGAAATTTGATCATTAAACAGCACTGAATTGCTATATCAGAATAGGTTTGATTTCGACCTTGTTTGCCTTGTGCTTGTGCATGCCACTTAGTATTCAGATCAAACCAAATTGTCAAATTGCCACGATTGATCAAAGCGCAATTGTAGGATGACCAATTGGTTGTACGATAAATTTTAGGTGTAGGCTTATTCATTTATAAATTATATTGCTGAATAAGACTTTATCGGTAGGTTTGTGCAACAAAGCCACCTATAACTATCAGGTGTGATCAATGCATAATAGTTTAGGGAAATTGTAATGAATTTAAGGTGCTAATTATTTTACAGGGTAGTATTGCGTAACATATCTATTATTGATAGATAGAGCCTGATGTCATATCTATTATTATAGTATTTCACGTGATGGAACCGACATGATTAATAAGCAAAATCCAGAATCAAAACCTCAAAAAGAATCAAAACCTCAAAAAGAATCAAACGATGACAAGGGTGATCAGAAAACCTATCAGAATCCGGATCCCCAAAAAAAACCTAATGAAGAGCCCGAGAACCCGCTTAAAGAGCAGAAGTAGATCAAAAAGCCCTCGTCGAGGGCTTTTTGAAATCAAATGCTTACACTACTTTTAATCTCAAATAAATTCATGCTGGAATAGCTGCGACAACTTTTTCTCTATCCCACAAACGGTGATTTTGAATAGCTTGTTTGAATTGATCTTGGATCTCTTTAAAATTTTGAGTAGAGAATAGAGCTGCATCCTTAGTGAGCTGAAACTCATCTATTAAAGCGCATTTATCACCCAGGAAAACAATGGGCTTGAGATGCTTATATGTCTCTAATACATAATGTTTAGAAACTCCATCAGCCTTAAATACTTCTAAATTATTCCCATCAATCACGATTACGGCATCATAAGTCACTGAAGGCTCGCCATTTTGTCTTCCATCTACTGGTATTTCATTGCCATCACAAGATTTAACAGGGGCTGCGTTCGGTGCTAAAGTTTCCACAATAGCTTTTTCGGCTTCAGCCCATATTTTAATATCATCTATTGATGACGCATTTACACCGTTATGAACGAGCAAGGCAATTTTTCGCTGTTTAATATCAGATGCAGGAAAAGATGAGGTACTTAATCTTTTCGAAGATGCAATTGCGGGCTGGTGCAGACTATCTTGCTGTTTAGGGGGAGTTTTAATACCTAACTCTTTGGCAACATATTCAGCTAAGTCCAAGTCAATATTAGCTAAGACAGCGTAAACTACACGTCTGCGGATATCTTCCGATTTAACCTTAGATAATTCAAAAGAATATGCATCCTTAATATGCTGTTGTTCATGTTTTTCCAAACTATGGTAGTGCATTGTGGCTTGCGAGAAATGATCAGCGAAACTTTCTGGTCGAACTCTTAGTTTGCTGCCTTGTACTTCTTCAGGATGTGTCTTGAAGGCACCACTGTCATTAGGTGATTCTCTTGGCCAATTTTCATCAACAGAATTAGGTTCATAATTTGCCTTTCCTTTATAAACTTCGTGATTAGCATAACCACCTCGTCTATTCGTATGAAAAGGACAAACGGGTTTGTTAATTGGAATTTGATTAAAATTTACCGTACCTAGTCTGTGTAAGTGAGTATCCGTATAGCTAAATAGCCGTCCTTGTAAAAGGGGATCGTTACTAAAATCTATACCTGAGACAATATTTGCAGGACTAAAAGCAACTTGTTCTGTTTCTGCGAAAAAATCATCTGTATTTTTGTTTAAAACAAATTTACCTAGTGGAGTGACTGGTACAAGTTCTTCTGGGATTAATTTTGTAGCATCTAAGACATCAAAGTCCCATTGTTTTGCATCTTCTTCAGAGAAAATTTGTGCGCCTAATTCCCATTCCGGGTAATTGCCACGCTCAATAGCATCCCACAGATCACGTCTGTGAAAATCGGGATCTTTGCCATTAATTTTTAGGGCTTCATCCCAGACGACTTGAGCTACCCCTTGCTTTGGAGTCCAATGGAATTTCACTAAGAATGCTTCATTATTCTTATTAATCAATCTAAATGTATGAACACCAAAACCTTGTATAGAGCGTAGATTTCTTGGAATTGCTCTATCAGACATTATCCAAGTAGTCATATGTGATGCTTCGGTGTTTAAAGAAATAAAATCCCAGAAAGTATCATGGGCAGATTGACCAGTTGGAACTTCATTGGCATCTTCTGGTTTTACTGCATGAACAAAGTCCGGAAATTTAATAGCATCCTGAATGAAGAAGACAGGGATATTATTCCCCACCAAATCATAATTTCCTTCTTCAGTATAAAATTTTATAGAAAAACCTCGTACATCTCGAACGACATCAGCCGAACCTCGCCCACCTTGAACTGTAGAAATACGGACAAAGATAGGGGTTTGATTATTTGTGTCCGTTAGGAACTTAGCTTTAGTCCATTTTTCATTACCGGTATAAGCTTGAAAGTAACCATGAGCACCGACCCCCCGAGCATGTACAACACGTTCTGGAATACGCTCACGATCAAAATGAATAAGTTTATCCCTTAGAAGAAAGTCCTCGAGAAGAGTAGGGCCTTTCTCATTAATTTTTAGACTATTTTGATTATCAGCTACGGGAACACCTAAAGAAGTGGTAAGAGTTTTACCTATAGGATCCACGTATGCTTCCTCAGAAAGCTGGTCGATTTTTGGTGTATTTGGTTCTTTCATATCACATTCTCTTATACATTTGCTTTATAACGTTTTATGAAAATAAGTATTTATTTTCACGTAAGTTAATGGCTTATTTGTTGACGGATATTTTGTGCTTATACAATTTAATAGGTTATCTACAATCGAATATGAGTTACTTGCAAGAAAACTCTTTTTTGGATCAAAGATACCCATATAAACTTTAAGTATTTACTCTTTGAGTAAGGTAAAGAAATGTGTATTTTTTGTTCGCTTAAACTATTCATTTTAAATAATATTGAATTAATCTAAGTCAAAACAAAAGCTTATTAATTTTTATATTCCTCGCAATACAAACAGGATTTAGCCCATTTGGTATTTTGACAGCGTGGACATTCTTCATTTAAATGATTTAAATGTTGGGTTTGACCACACAACATACAAGAATAAAAGTGATCTACATTGTGATGATCTGCGATTTGGTATTCATCGGGAAATAGAGGAAGGCCCCATTTTATATTTTCTTTAGAATATGGGATCACGCTTAGGCAGCCATCAGTCTCAAGCAGTGCCATTTTAACTTGTCCAAGATGCTCTATCTTCTTTTGGCGCATTTCAGCAAAGAACTCATCATATGAATACTTTTCTTGCTTAATATCCTCAACAATCAGTAAACCATTTTTGACAATGTATATTGGTCGACCTTCCAATACTGTCTCAAAAGCATCGGATTTCATCATTAAGTAAGTTGTTAAGCGATATAAAGCCATAATTACTGCAAAAACGATGACAGCATGAATGATAGGAACTTCTTCATAGAACATAGCATCGCCAGCAGCAGATCCTAAACTAAGAATAATTGCGATTTCAAAGATGGAAAGTTGCCTAACACCACGTTTACCAGAAAATCTTAAAACTAAGATAATCAGGAAGTACATCAAGACACTACGAAGTACAATTTCTGCTGCAAAAGTAAATGTAGTATCAGCTAATAGTATTTTTATAAAGTCCATTTTACACCTATTTAATTATTATTTAGATGTGCTGATAATGAGCCTAAAAGGCTCATTATCATTATATTGGCTTACATTTTGTCCCATGCATCTTTAATCGCATGTTTGGCTTGTTCCCACTTTAAGCGTGATTCAGCCTTTAGTTCTTCCCATTTTACTTTTAGATCACTTTCTGAATCCTCAAATCGTGCATCAGTACCACGCTCATTTCGGGCATGCTGACCTAATTCATAGGCTGAACGAAGATCACGGTCATAATCTACATCAGGAAGTTCTCGTTGGATATCGCCGTAATATGGGCGGTTTGAATAATCTGTACGCCAATCATGCTTGATTGGGTTTTCGTCTTGATGGTCATTGATAGTCATAATGAACTCCAATTCTATCCAACTAAGAATTCAAAAAAAATTCTTAGTTGGATTTAATTAATGAATGAGTTTAAGAATTTAATAATATTATTCAACATGAAAAACTATTATTTCTGTTGAGCGTGTTGGTCATTTTTCTGGTTTTGGTTCGGTTGTTTTTGCTGATTCGGATTTTTTTGCGGTTGGTCTGGTTGCTGTTGCTGTTGTTGCTGATCTGGCTTTTTTTGCGGTTGATTTGGCTGCTGCTGTTGCTGATTTTTCTGCTGTTGATTTTGATTAGTCATTTTACTGAACCTCATAAGATTAGAATTAATCTACATTAATTGATCAGTAGATTTATTATTAATATCATAATTTGTGTTTTAAAAAACATCAGAGGTGTTACATTTTAATTTTTGAGTTAAATTGTGTTTGTTTTAAAAGTTTAGGTATTGATAATAAATGGAAATATATATTTTGTTTTTTACAAAAGGCTAACAATGTTTAATTTTATTCTTAATTCAGACTTATATCTTTTTGATTGGAGTTGTGTTTGTAATTTATTGATTTTTTTTAATTTTAAAAACAAGAAAAATCCGTGTAGGATATCAACAGAATAACGACAGAAATAATAGCAGTGCTTGTACTTTCAATAAATACAGTTAACAATTTTATAAATTAGATAAAATGCTTTTTCACTAATTTTAAGCACCATATTTTTTTAATTTTAATGAATGTGATTGAAATCACATATAGTGAAATGTTTCTTTATTTCAAATATTATAATTATTTACTTAAATTTTTGTATTTTAAAACTAAATAAACTAAAGGATTACATTTGTTAACGTTTCTTTTCAAAGTTGTTAATTAATTAAGTACAAGTGTCAATTATGTTGGTATAAGTTATTTACCGCGAGAGAATTATAATGCCTACTGCAGTAAAAGAGAGAATTTTAAATTTAATAACCGATGCCCATCAGAAATATTTTGAAATAACACAATTTTTCTTAGATCCATCAATGTCACGTTCTGAAAAAGAGTTGAAAGCTTATCATTTCCTAGAAAACGAAATACTTCATTTGGATAGTGATTTCTCTGATTTTCCTACTAATGTTGATCAATTGGCAGTCTGGATGCAGAAACATAATAAAACGCAATGCTTGCATTACAAAGAGTACTTAGAAAGGCGTGAAAATGGGAGTGCAAGGGAGTTTTTTGGAACTACAAGTAAAGCTTATGAATTTTTATACAAAGTAGCACCGACCAAACGTGTAGACGGTGCTTGGCTTTATAGCTTTACGCAGTACTGGAATGATCCAGCTTTTAGAGACTTTATACAGATATATGTTGAGGAGTTGGGGTTAGGTTCTAGTCAAAGTAACCATGTAAAAATTTTCAATAAATTACTTCTATCACTTGGTCTTCATCAATTTTCAATGAATTTACCTGATGAATACTATCACCAGTCAGCAATACAATTGGCTTTAGCTTATGCTCCATCAGATTTTATACCCGAGATTGCAGGTTTTAATTTTGGATACGAACAACTACCACTTCATTTACTGATTACAAATTATGAACTTAAAGAGTTAGGTATTGATTCCAAATATTTTAACCTACACATTACAATTGATAACTTTGATAATGGACATGCTCAATTAGCTACAAATGCGATCAAATGTTTAGCCAAACGTTACCCAAATCAATCCGAATTTATTCGTAAATTAAAGATAGGCTTTTTATTGAATAATCGGGGAATTAGCTCAGTTCAAATAATAAAGAACCTAAATACTGAGCGAGTGGTTCTGGACATTTTCAAGAGCAAAGCTTTGGTTGGAAAGCACATGCATAATGAGAAATGCAAGTTTAAGAATAAGTCTGTAAATTCATGGCTATCAGAAGAAGATCAGGTTGAGGAATTCATTCTTGAGCTAATAAAAATAGGATGGATTAAGCTTAACGAAGATCCTGAACATAGCCGATTTTGGAAAATGATCAATGATGAAGATGGGAAAATGTTTGGAGTTTTCTCTGCTGCAGAAAAAGCTTTTATTTATGATTGGATTGCTGGTGCTAATTCAAGTAGACGCATTAACCCAGTAAATACAGAATATATAAAAAACTTTATAGAACTAAATGATTTTAGTTATTTGTCAGAAAAGGAATTATTGCTGTTACAGCAGCAAATTCAGATATCTACAAATACTGGACATAAAATTAGCAAATTGATGCCATATTTAGCTCCACATCAACATCACCAAGAGATTGGTTTATGGGCTACGCAAAAAGTAGTTGAATATATTTTCCCATTCTTAGGCAGTAATTTTAAATAAGAGTAGGCTAACTTATTAATTTATACAGAATAGATGTAGTCTATGACAAATAGATTGCATCTCGCTATTTTTTACACGTATGAAATGAAACACCTTTGATTCAAACGGACATTGCGAAGGCTTAGGGCTTTTTTGAAATTACTTACAAAGAAATAAAGAGTACGATCAAAGTCTAGCCGTACTCTTTATTTTACGATAATTTAAATAGCTTGCCATTGTTGCTTAACTTCTTCTGAATTTTTAATCAGAACTACTTTGTCATCTTTGACCTCACCAATCCATGCCGTTGGGATCAGATGATGCTGATCATTTTCATCACGCGTCAGTTTGAGTTGACTATCACCTTCGAGATGATCAACTGTTCCGACTTTGGTACCACAAGAAGCAATTACATCTGAATGTTTTTTAATATCTTGAATATTTAAAGTACTCATTTCTTAAACCTCTTTTATAAACATTACAACACAGAAGCCTTTAAGCTACTGCTTATTTCCTCATAATTGTTGGATTTTAAATAATCCTTACATGATGATTTTATAGATTCACTTAAACCTACTATTTAGTTAACAATGAAACAAAAAGAAATAAATAGTTAAATAATTACGAATAATTATCTTTTCATTACAATTTATCTATTTAACTAAACAGATTATTTCAATTATTGTTTAAATAAACTCATTTGAATTAACATTTTAAGAATGAATAGAAAAATATTTATAAAAAGCTCAACTTTAGATATATTAAATCGCTTTGAGCAGTATTCAGCTGAAGAAAAGCTAACTCAACGTCCAATTGTGTTGAAACAGTTGATTCATTCTGTTGGACGATTGCCTGACCCTGCTTCGGGACAAACCTATCAACGCTGGCAAATTTTTGCCCAGATAGCTGGCTTTGACCTAAGTTTAGCAAAGCTTTTTGAGTCCCATTTTGATGCTTTAAGTATTTTGCATGAACTCGGTTATCAACATGAAATCAATGAGGAGACATGGGCTGTTTGGGCTGCCGATGGTGGACCCGTGCCGTTACAGGTCGAAAATGGGCTTTGTAATGGAATTAAGCCGTGGTGTTCAGGCGCTGAATTTATTCATAAAGCATTAATCAGTTTTAAAGATCAACAGGGGCAATCTCAGCTCTGCATTATTGACCTCAACCAATCCTTGATCACCATTGATCTGGCTCACTGGCAAGCTATAGGCATGAAGGGAACACAGACCGCAAGAGTCAATTTTCAAGAGATAGCAGTCAAACTCATTGGTCACCCCAATGACTACCTTGATCGGGTTGGTTTCTGGCATGGTGCTGCGGGTGTTGCAGCTTGCTGGTACGGTGCCGCGGTGCGGTTAGTGGATGAGCTACAACAAAGTTGCCTTAAAGCCCCTAATCCTTTTAAGAAAATGTATTTAGGGCGGTTGGTAACTCGACTTGCTGTAACCCGACAATATTTCCAATATATCGCGCAACTGATTGATAGCCAACCCAAGCTTAGCCATGAACGGGATGTACGGATCTTGCGTGCGCAGGCAGAACAAAGCTGTTTGGAGGTTATTGAAGGGGTAGGAAAAGCGCTTGGAGCACGGCCTTTTTGTGAACAAGCAACTTTTGCCAGCCTAATGGCTGATTTACCTGTATTTATTCGGCAAAGTCATGCGGCATTCGATGATGAGCAAATTGCTGAACGATGTTTACAGGAGCAAATATCATGGCAGCTCTAAAACATCCTTTAGTCGAAGATCGTATTATTGAAGGGCAAGGGACCTCCCGAGAACAATGGCTGCATGCATTTGAGCAGCAGCCGCTTTCTCTACTCAATTTTAAAAAATTTCAGTCTAAAAGAATCTTGATTGTTGCACCCCATCCAGATGATGAGATACTGGGGTGTGGCGGCTTGATGCAACAATTAATTATGTTGAATTGTCAGTTGGTGATCGTGGCCGTAAGTAATGGGACACAAAGCCATCCACATTCAACCAAATACAGCCCAGATCAATTAGATCAAATTCGCCCACAAGAAAGCTTGGCGGCCTTACAGCGTCTAGATATTTCTGAATATGTTCAACGTATTGCACTAAATTTACCAGATGGGCAGATTCATTTGCACAGGGAACATCTGTGGCAAGAATTAGACAAGTTGGTTAAAGCGGAAGATATTTTAATTTGTAGCTATGCACAGGATGGGCATCCAGATCATGAAGCGGTAGGAAAAACTGTACAGGCATTTGCTCTAGCTCATGACATGTCATATTTACACGTGCTGATCTGGGCTTGGCATTGGGCGCTACCACTAGATCCGCGTATCAACTGGCAAAAGGCTAGAGCTTACAACTTAACTCAGGCTCAATTAATCAAAAAACGTCGGGCCATCATGCAGTTTAAGAGTCAGATTGAAGCTGATGAAAGTACAGGCAATTCTGCGATTTTATCTCCAGCAATCATCGAACGTTTGTTAATGCCTTGGGAGGTTTATCTTTGTGAATGATTCTAGTCAATATTTCGAAGCCTTATATCATCACAATAACGACCCTTGGGGCTATGATTTACATTGGTATGAAGCTCGTAAAAGGCAGATTTGTTTGGCATTGCTTACTCAACAGCATTATTCATCAGTGTTGGAAATCGGCTGTTCCAATGGCCATTTAAGTGTACATTTAGCCAAACGCGCTGATCAGCTTTTATGTCTAGATTTTTCTGAACATGCTGTTCATTGGGCCTCTAAACGTTTAGAGAATTTGAAGCATGTGAGCGTTCAACACCAAAAAATTCCTGAATATTTTCCTGAACAGAAATTTGATCTGATTGTCATCAGTGAAGTGGCCTATTACTTATCACGCAATGAACTGCATGAACTGATCGATCAGCTCCAAGACAGTTTAACGCCACAAGGTGAAATTCTGTGTTGTCACTGGCGTCACGCCATTCAGGATTTTGAACTAGATGCTTATCAAGTCCATCATTGTTTAAAACAATCTTTGTTGTTCACTCATTATTTAAGTTTGAATGATCCAGATTTCATCATTGATATCTGGACGGTAAATCCTTCATCTTTGGCAAAACAACAGGGCTTAGTATGAAAATAGGTATTGTTATCCCAGCCCATAATGAGGAACAAAATTTATCCGCTTGTTTGCAGTCAATTAAACACGCTATACAGCATATAGGTCACGGTCAGGTCGAGATTCTAGTGGTTTTAGACAGTTGTACTGACCAGTCCCTCATGATTGTAAAGTCACATCAGATGAATTGGCTTGAATGTAATTTTGCTTGTGTGGGCAAGGCCAGAGACCTTGGCATTAGGCAGCTAATCGATCAAGGAGTTACATGGGTCGCTTGCACGGATGCTGATACAATTGTAGATCCTGATTGGTTACTATGCCAAATGCGACATCAACCAACAGATGCCATTTGTGGAATCGTTATACTGGATGATCTTAGTCACTTATCAATACAACAACAGCAAAAATATCTGACGCATTATCAGGACATGATGAATCATCAACATATACATGGGGCGAATTTAAGCTTTAGTGCCGAAGCCTATATTAAGGCGGGAGGCTTTGAACCTATTCCTTGTCATGAGGATGTCTCATTAATTGAAAAATTTATTAAGCAATGTTGCAAAATCACTTGGAGTAATTTGGTTCGCGTCACCACTAGCAGTAGATTAAATGGACGTGCACCTGAAGGTTTATCGTACTTTTTAAAACATTTATAAAATTGATCTGATTTGGTGGAGAAAGCTAATCCACAGCTATACCGAGTGAAATATATTATTCAGCTTTATAAATGAACTGCTTAATTCAGTCATTTCTTCAAAACTTAAGTAAATTCATATCTTTGCCTTGTTTAATTGAAAAGCTAAGAATAAAAAGTGTTAAAAATAAACGCTTTAATTTTATTTAAATAAATGAAGATAAATGATTGATATGTAGCGATTTTATTTCTTGCAAAAAATACTATTTTTAGCTTGGTTTTGTGTATAATTTCGCCATAAAAGCCTCTGTGGATTTATAGAACTTCTCTATAGATTAGCAGGGGTTTTTCTATGGCGATTTATCCGAGATGGACGCTCTGAGTTAATTTGTGTGGATGGTATTAAATGATCCTTTTTTCCAGAACTGCTCTTATTGATCCTGAAATTCAATTAAGTGCTCAACGTCTTTCAACTCGTTTTAGCTTTTTCGGTCTTGGTTTCGCCACGGCTGCATGGGCGCCGCTGATTCCTTTTGCCCAGCAACGTTTGCATTTTAATCATGCCGATTTTGGTTTGTTGCTATTATGCAGCGGCTTAGGTGCAATGCTAGCTATGCCTGCGACAGGTAAAATTGTTCAGCGTATTGGTTGTCGTGTGCCGATCGGTTTCGCTTTACTCTTGCTTGCCGTTTTATTGCCAAGCCTAAGCTTATGGACCTCGCCGTTAATGATGGCGATCACCTTATTCTTATTTGGTACAGCAGCAGGAAGTCTGGGTGTTGCACTCAATATTCAGGCCGTAGTGGTTGAGAAAAATAGCTTAAAATCATTGATGTCTGGCTTTCATGGTATGGCGAGTCTAGGCGGATTAGCTGGGGTACTGACGATTACTGCATTGCTTGCTTTAAGTATTTCGTCTGTTATGAGCGCATTTGCTGTGAGTTTACTGTTGGTAATTATTGTTTTTCTTTCAGTGCCATACAACATAAAAGCTGTAGAAAACACCCTTCTTGAAGCGTCATCGAAAGTGAAAAAGTCGATACGACAGCGTCTGCCACAACCTTTGATTATATTAATTGGTATTGCCTGCTTCATCATTTTCATGACGGAAGGTGCGGCGATGGACTGGAGTGGTATTTATTTAACGCAACAATATGGAGTTAATGCCGCTTTTGCGGGATTGGCGTATACCTTCTTCGCGATTGCCATGACCACAGGACGTTTTACGGGGGATTATCTGATCCGTTATTTTGGTGAAAAAAAGCTTTTAACCTATAGCGCGATTTGTGCAACTTTAGGTTTAGCTTTGGTCAGTATCGCGCCTTATTGGTGGCTGGTTTTAGTGGGTTATACACTGGTTGGGACAGGTTGTTCTAACATCGTCCCGATCATGTTTTCCCGTGCTGGACGTCAGACGGTGATGCCGAGCGCAGTTGCATTGTCTTGTGTTTCGACCATGGCTTATACGGGTATTCTGGTTGGACCTGCTTTCATTGGAATGGTGAGTGAGCTGATTGGCCTAAGTACAGTGTTTATGGCACTATCGGGTCTATTATTATTGATTGGGGCTTTAAATCGGTTTACTTATGTGAAATAAGCCTCATAGTGAATTGAACTGGCAATATCTGGATACTGCCAGTTCCTTACAAATCAAAGTACTATAAATTTTGATAAATAGGGTTAACGTTACGCATTCCCAGGAATCTGAAATCCTGCATAGCGGTTTTGTTCTGTAAGTCGTTAAGAAATGCATTGCGCCACTCATTAATATCAAAATCTTTTAAACCTTTCATCAGTTGTTTGTAACGTGAAATACGTTCACGTCGTGGCATTTCCAGTGCTTTTTTTAAGGCATTGACCATCGCCATTTTGTCGGTGGGATCAACCAGAAGTGCTTCAGACATCTGTTCCGCTGCACCTGCATATTTGGATAGAATAAGTACACCAGGATTTGATGGATTTTGCGCGGCAATATATTCTTTCGCGACCAGATTCATCCCGTCTCGTATTGAACTGATCCAGCACACATCGGCTTGACGATAGATTTGCATCAAATGATGATGTTTTATTGCATCATAAATACATTCCACGGGTTGCCACTCTTCCTTTGCAAATTCCTGATTAATCATCTCGATCTTAATCTTGAAACGCTCAAATAAACGTTGATAAGCTGGAACTTCCAAACGACATGGGCAAGCAATTTGTAAATGTTGAATATGCTGCTGATACTCAGGATATTTCTCTAAGAACTCTGCATAGGACAAAAAGCGTTCCAGTAAACCTTTTGAATAATCAATCCGATCTACGCCGATAATGGTTTTTGCAGCATTCAGCTCTACTGGACGGGTAAGGAAGTCTTGTACATCAATAAACTTATGAGCCGCTTTTTGAATCGCTGTTGGATTTACACCAATTGGGTAGCATTTAATTATGGTTAAACGTTGATGGTAGCTTAATAAAGTTTGTTGAATTTTCTGTGCGTTCAATAAAGATGTGCATACTTGCATACACACTTTTTGATCTTTATCTGTTTGTAGACCCACCACATCGTATTGGCATAGATCCTCAATCAATTGTTGAGCACATGGAATTTTTTGCCAGATAAATAAAGGTGCAAAAGGAATGTGCAGGAAAAATCCAATTTTATTCTGCATACCGAGTTCACGGCAATATTTCGCCACATTTAAAAAATGATAATCATGAACCCAAATGGTATCGTCTGGATCTGCAATTTCGGCAAGTTTTTGAGCGAATAAAGAATTTACTTTTTGATATCCTTCGTATTCTGATGTTTTAAACTCAATCAGGTCTGAACGATAATGCATGGCAGGCCAAAGTGAATTGTTGGCAAACCCTGCATAATAATCTGAATATTGAGAATTTGTTAAAGGGCAGGTGACATAATCAACTTTATCCTTCCGAAAAATATTAAAATGTACTTCCTCTTGCTTATGAACTCGTTCGCCATTCCATCCGAGCCATACACCACCAATATCATCTAATGCATCTTGTATAGCGACTGCAAGCCCACCTGCGGTAGTTTTTTGCCCGTTGGGAATACTGACTCGATTCGATAAAATAATTAATTTAGACATGTTTTCTCTCCATCTAAGTTGTTGTTACCCTTAAAATTGTTATCATGGTTTCGAATATGGTCTAAAAATAATTCTAAAAAATCATATACTTGCTTTGTGTCTTTAAGCTGGTATTTGGCATGGGTAAGCCCTTGACCGACTTTGATTGAGATGCCATCTTCCAACTGATTCACAAAATAAAAACCATCTTCGTCCGTAAAGTCATCACCAATGAAAATTGGTGTGTAAACCTCATACTGGTTTAAATGAGCTAAAACTTCCTTGATTGCCAAGCCTTTATTGGCTTGAGCGGGTATTAATTCATAAACGAATTTCCCTTGAATTAATCTTAGGTTGGGGAATATCTTTTGAGCTTCTAACATTATTTTTTTTGCTATATCTTCTAGCTCTGGAGCTTTCCTATAATGCAACGCAATTGATGATTTCTTGTTTTCAATCAGTAAACTTGGATAGGCGATACATGCTCGAGCTAAAATTTTGTGAATATGTGAAATTTCTAAGAAACCCTTTGGTGTACGTAATTCTTTTTCATTTCCAAGATATATTTCTAATCCATGCAATGCAGCAATTGGAAGATCAAGGGATTCAAATAATTTACGTGCAGAATCAATGTCTCGTCCTGTCACAGCTATAACAGGAATTTTATTTGAAATAATTTGTCTTAAAATATTTAAAGTCTTAGTCGGAATATAACTGTTAGTAGGATCTAATTGAAAATCAGATAAAGTTCCATCTATATCTAAGAATAGACATGGCTTATTGTAATTTGAGTTAAGCTTGTCTCTTAATAAAGAGTTCAAGTATTCTAATTGTGAAATTGATTCATCTATTATATTTCTCAATTTTAGTATCTCATATTTCAATTATATTTTATTATAGGTTGATATTTTTTTTATAATACTTAAGTTGTCAATAAGCAAACACAAGTAGAACGTAATTTACATCAGTAATGCTTAGAATACATGGTAAATATTTCTTACATTTTTAATAAGAATTCATTTTTTATATTTATTATAGCTTTGCTACACAAAGATGTATAAGTTGAAGTCGCTTTATTGCATAAACCTATTCTTGAAGGCTTCTTCAGTAATATAATTTTCAAATGAAGAAGCCTACACACAAAATCTACCGCACAACCAATTGGCCCGCATATAACCGAGCTCTCATTAATCGTGGGAATATTGCCATTTGGTTCGATCCAAAGACCTAGTGTATGCACAATCACAAGGCAAGCATGGTCGAAATCAAACTTACTCTGACACCGCTATTCAATATTGTTTAATGATCAAATCCTTATTCCATCTAATGTAGACCAAAAAGTAAAATAAAATTTTCCCATATTATTAACTTATTATTCCTTAAATGTCTCATTCAAAGCTTGTTGTACAGCATCAACACGTGTTTTACAGGCTTTGTATGCCACCATAGACTCTTCAACGATTTTCATTAAATTGTCGATGTCTGGCTCTTCCTGTGACTCCAATAGCTCGGCATTCTTTTTAAGGACTCCATAGCCTTCCTTGAAAGAGAGTTCTTTTTTACTCATTACTAATTACCTTCGTTACATTTGCTTGAATGGTGCCATCCTGTAATTCGACCTGGATGCTATCACCTGAAATCTGTTGAATAGAGCGAATAGCTTTTCCTTCACTACGAACAATTCCGTAGCCTTTAGCCATCACGGTTCTTGGATTCTGAATTAGGGTTTCCCGCAGCAGTGATTCGACTTGATTAGTTGCCAGTTTGATCTGTTGCTGGGCTAAATAATGTAGGGTGCTTAGCATCAAATCTACGCTCTTATTTGCTTCATTAATCTGCCCATGCGCAAGCGTCTTAATCACTCTCATGTATTGATCATTTTGGCTTTGGTACGCCGTGATTTGATGTTGGGATAATAGCTTAATGGTTTGGAATAAATCTAAGACATCCTGAGTCCGTTCAGCAATTAGATTACGAATGCCACTAATTACCTTACTTGGTGTATCAAAAGAACGGTTTGCAACTTCATCCAATATCGTACGGTCTTTCTCGTGACCAATGCCGACCCAAATCGGAACGGTTCGTTTGGCCAACAATGCTGCTAGTTCATAATCATTTAAATAGGCAAGGTCGTTTACAGCACCACCGCCGCGAATAATCACAATGAGATCAGGTGGTGTATTGAAATCGGTAGCCCATTGTCTGAGGCCATTACTTAGAGAGGTGATAATACTTTGCGCAGCTGTGTTCCCTTGGAATGTTGCTGAGTAGTACTTGAAATGACATACATCAGATTTTTCTAAAGCATCAGCATCTTTTTTGAAGTCACCTAGACCTGCAGCATTTTCAGGAGCAATTACCAGGACATTCTGAATATCAAAAGGAGTAGGGACGAGCTTGTTTTTATTTAATAGGCCTTCAGAGGTAAGTCTTTCTAAAATTTGTTGATAGTGCCGTGCAATGTCTCCAAGCGTATAGCTTGAATCAATATCTTCAACATTCACCGAAAAGCCATACTGAGGATCAAACTTGGCTCTAACTTTTACCAAGACATTTAAATCCTTTGAAAGCTCTACACCGCTTTCTCTTTCAAACTTAAGCACCATTTTCTGAGCTATAAATTTCCAGATGGTTCCTTTACAACTCGCTATAACTTTGTCGGTACTTTCATCCTTTTCAGCTAACTCAAGATAGTAATGTCCGCCCTTAATATTTAGATTACGGATCTCAGCTTTCACCCATACAGGCTCATTGAAAGTAATTTGAATTACTTCCTGTACTGTGGATAGATAATCACTAAGAGAAAACTGAGGTTCAGACATTAGGTCAATTATTTTAAGTGGTTAGATGAATAGTATTAAAGCAAAGCTATAAGTGCAAATTGAGAATATGCTCACTTGACCTTGATCAAGGTATATGACATATTTCTTCTATAGTGGACGTACATATGGAAATTCACTTAATTACCGTAAAAAGCTCATCATTTGATGGGCTTTTTTTGTTACTAGATAATTTGGTATAAAATGCGAATGAGATCTCAATATAAACCAAGTATATTATTTGGTATTAAGTTCTCCATGGTAGTTAATATCAGTTTATACCTGCACCTTCCCCAAGTTGCAGGTTTTTTTTCTTCATTTTTTATTCGATTAATGATTTAATTATTTTGTTGTAAATAAAAACAACGATTCCTTGTATCAGCGCACATGACCAAGGGGAAAAGCCTTACAGAGATGTAGGGCTTTTTTATTGCTGTATACAAATTGCAGGAGCTTTGATGGGCTTTTTAAACAACTAAGATGGTATAGTGAAACTCTCTTTTAAGTGCTCCTCTATATGCCTGAAATCTATAAATACATTTACACTCAGATAAGTATATTCGGTTCATTACCAACACATAAAGTTCTTATAAATAGTACACATAACAAGACCAAATTAATTTTCGCTGATAATACTTTTGTTTATGGGGCTGTTTCTGATTGGGCAGTAGGTCTATCCGGGCTTGATTCGAGAAAATCAATATGGTCGGAAGAACCCAAGTTGTTTTTAGAGGGTGAAAAGAGAAGATTGAGCCTCTATCGAGCATCTCATCCAGCATTTATAACTGAAGCAATTTTAGGGTAGGCTTTAGATATTTTGAATGTTGTTAATACTATAAGTACTTATATTTCAAATAAAGTTTGCTTTGTGGTTGCTTAGGGCGTATAAAGCTAACTCGTTGATGCGGGATGGAGCAGTCTGGTAGCTCGTCGGGCTCATAACCCGAAGGTCGTTGGTTCAAATCCAGCTCCCGCTACCAACGAAAAAAGATTCAAAGTTTATAGCCTAGTCCCCGTGGATTAGGCTTTTTTTATGGCGGCTTAACTTTAATCGTAGTGGTTTAAATTTTAATGCCGCCACCCAGATATTTACGTACTTCAAAGTTCGATCAAATGATCGGGTTTTTTATTGCCTGAAATATGGCAACCATATCCTGTGAGTGTGCCGACTTACAGAACATGCCTTGAGTAAACGCCTAGTTGTTTTAGGCAATTCCAGCTAGGGCTTGGCAACCCGACCTTAAAGAGAATGAAAGCAAGTGAAGTTGACCGTGCATGTAAGGTTGATGTGATTGTGAGTAGCGTTTGGCCCCACGAAGAGGGCTTTCCTATCGTTATAATTTCTTAAAATGTATTTTAAATACATATAATGAAAATAAATTAGCATTTTTATTAAATCAATTTATTCTTTTTCCGTTGTTATATAGCGACACATTTACCCAAATCAGCGCAAATGATAAGGGAGCCCATATTAACACTCATAATGTGGGCTTTTTTATGTCTTAGGTAAACTCAAATAATTCAATCAAACATCATACCCTTTGTGAATTAAACGTGATATTTATCAAAAATATACGAAATAAATTGATTGATTGAATAGCAAATATCGAGTAATTTTTTGATTAGGTTAGATGTTGTTATAGATCATCTAACTAGGTAAATCGATTGACACTCGGAAAGACGAGAATTACAACAAATGCTCACAGAAATGTGAGCATTTTTAATGCTCCGAGAAATGTTTTTTTGTGTAAGCAATATCGGGGCTCGTATGGCGGTTTCTTTATTCCTAGTGGTTTGTATTGAATGTCGCCACTCAGATTTCAATTAAAGTTAATTCATAAAATATTGATTTATTCTTAATTCATTTTTTCACAAAAAATTCACGAATAAGTATGCATGATTGCTGCTAGAAACAGCTGTAGTTTCTGAATGACCTTCCAAGGTCCTTAGTTTAAGCCCACATCAATCTACTGCTGAGGTGGGCTTTTTTTTGCATGGAGAAAAGTAATGCTCCGATTGTTAATGTGTTTATTTGGCCTTCATGGTGCAATTGAGATCGATTATACAATTAACCATGAAGAAATTAAGGTCTGCCGAGAATGCTTGAAGGAAGTTAAAAGCTAGAGCAATTGATGCTACTTTTTCGCCTTCCGGAGCATGTGTATAATTTCATCTTATGAAAAGACATCGTAAAAAATCTGCGCACATAACCTCAAATTGGACAACAGAACAAGACTGTTTCTTAATTGAAAATAGTTCTATGTTGATTGATGACCTTAAGGAGCACCTACCTTTCACTGAAGATGAAATTATTAATCGAAAAGAGGTGCTTGGACTTACCAGAAGACAAAAGCAACTGCGTAAATTTTTAAGCACTTAGACACTTATTTAGCAACTACGCTTACTTGGTATAATTTCTTACATGTCTATCACTGAAAATTGTGAGAAATGTATTCTTTCGGTGTTGATAATTATTTTAATTGTGAGAGTATAAAAAAAGAACAATAAAGGGAGAAAAGTATGGCTTCACAAGATGTGCTTGTAATCTCGGTTTCGGCCTTTGTCCTTGCATTAACGATTTATGAGTTTGGGCAAATGTCGATGTTGTTTTAAGCGAACCACCTTCGGGTGGTTTTTTAATGGGCGCAAATTATGAACGCAGACGACTATTTCTGGAAAACCAAAAAGCGCCCACCTAAAACGAAACCACGTTCTAAACCTCTTCCTAAAGCCAAAGAAGCATACTTAGAAGCGGAAGAAGAATTTGAACATGCTTTAGGTGTTCTAGGCATCAAATATGAAAAGAAATTCCAATTTAAATCTACCAAGCATTGGCGTTTTGATTTTCATTTAATTGAACATCGAGTCTTAGTTGAGATTTCGGGTGGTCCTTGGTCTGGTGGTCGTGGTGGGAAATTGGCGAATAAGGCTTGGAGTTTAGACCGATACGATGACGCTGCCGAGATGGGATATACCGTTGTTCGTATTGAGTCGGCTAGACGATACAAGATTGATGAAGTTGGACCACTGCAGATTGAAGCTAATTTCTCATCACAATGGCTGAAAAACTTAAAGAGACAGATATTCAATGGAACAGATCAGACCATTCCCACCGACGGATCTCATTGATCAGGCTGAGGAAGAAGAAGCAATTCGCCTTGCGCCCGCCGTGGAATTAAAAGAATGGGTGATTAAAAATTATTTAACCATTGGTGGCCATCTCCATAATCCAGATCATGACCATATCTCCGAGCTGCTACACGATGACGAAACCTTTTTAGCATTTGCATGGGCATCATCTGCATGCCAGTCAAAAAAGCGCATGGTATTGGGGCAATGTGAAAAGGTGATGTTTAACCAAGGCGGATGGAAGAAAGCCCGGCAAGAACAGCAGATGCGGGATTGGTTTGGTTGTGTACCTGTTTATCTCATCACTATAGACGCATCATTCTGTGAACAAGCTTCAGATCATGACTTCTGTGCCTTGATCGAGCATGAGCTTTATCATATTGGCGTAGAACGTGATCAAGATGATGAAATCATGTACAGCGACAATACTGGCTTACCAAAGCATTACTTGGCAGGCCATGACGTTGAAGAGTTCTATGGCGTGGTCAAACGTTGGGGTGCAAACGAGAGTGTTAAGCGCTTAGTCGAAATCACAAAGAATGCGCCGTTTGTATCTGATTTTAATGTGTCTGCGTGTTGTGGGAACTGTGTGATCAATTGAGCCTTTGGGCTCTTTTTTTTGCCTATTTACCCTTACGTAGTCTTACAAAGGGGTGTTTATGGCAACACTAAGAGAGCCTGTAAAAATCTTTATAGTTCAGTCTCTTGCTTGCTTTGAAACACCTCAACAAGTAGTGGATGCTGTAAGGGAAGAATTTGGCATTGAAATTGAGCGTCAACAGGTCGCTTCATACGATCCAACAAAAGCAACCTGCAGGGGAATGAGTAAGAAATTAAAGGATCTTTTTACTAGGACTAGAAAAGATTTTAAATCCAATATTTACGACATTCCTTTAGCCAATAAAGCAGTACGTCTAAATGAACTCCAGAAGATGTATGAGGACTGGAACAAGAATAAAAAAATGAAGCAGAACATCATTAAGCAGATTAAGGATGAGATGCATGGCTATGAACTTCAATTGCTAGATGCACAGCTTAAGCAGCTTGAGATAGATAAAATCAAAAATGGGGATGGTGAGGGTGCTGATGATCCAACTCCAGTTAAGGTGACCATACAGGTCGTAGATGCGAGTAAATCAAATGCCGAACATCAATCCGACCCTGAATGTACCTCAGGCTAATTTCTTACAACTGGAGAATAAGTTTCGTGCGTTTGTTGCAGGTTTTGGATCAGGAAAAACGTGGGTAGGCTGTTCAAGCCTATGTGACAAGTCTTGGGAATTTCCTAAGGTGCCATTAGGTTACTTTGCGCCAACCTATCCGCAGATCCGTGACATCTTTTTTCCGACCATTGATGAAGTGGCATTCGACTGGGGTTTGAAAACCAAGATTTATGAATCAAATAAAGAAGTCGATATTTACTACGGTCGACAGTATCGAAGCACGATCATCTGCCGATCCATGGAAAAGCCACAAACGATTGTAGGTTTTAAGATTGGTCATGCTTTGATTGATGAGCTGGATGTAATGCCTACGGTTAAAGCTCAACAAGCATGGCGTAAGATTATTGCGCGTATGCGTGTGAAACATCCTGGTCTAATCAATGGTATTGATGTCGCAACGACGCCAGAGGGGTTTAAGTTTACGCATCAGCAGTTCGTAAAAGAGGCGAATCTAACACCTGCAAAGCGTGCACTGTATGGAATGATTCAAGCTTCAACATACGACAATGAGGCTAACTTGCCAGATGATTATATTTCATCGCTATATGAATCTTATCCACCACAATTAATTTCAGCGTATTTGCGTGGGCAATTCGTCAACTTAACAAGTGGCGCGGTATATCCAGATTTTGATCGAAAACTAAATCATACCGATGAAGAAATTAAACCGGGCGAACCTTTGATCATCGGAATGGACTTTAACGTCCTGAAGATGGCAGCTGTGGTCTATGTCATCCGTGAAGGCAGGCCTTTGGCTTTAGATGAGATGGTTGGAGTAAGGGATACACCTACGATGGCTACCTTGCTTAATGAGCGATTCCCGCTACATGACATGACCGTAATACCAGATGCTGCAGGTCAGGCCAAGTCATCAAAAAATAGCAGCGAATCAGATCATCAGATTTTGCGAGATAAAGGATTTAGGGTGGAGGTTAGTGGAACTAACCCAGCGATTAAAGATCGAATTAACTCAGTTAATGCTTTGATTCTGAATGGCGATGGTGAGCGTACGTTGTTAGTAAATACCAACAAATGCCCACGATTGACCGAAACATTAGAGCAGCAGGTTTATGACGATTTTGGCATGCCGGATAAAAAATCAGGACTTGACCACGTTGGTGATGCGGGTGGTTATCCATTGGCTAAGCGCTTCCCGATTATAAAACCAGTCACTCGTATCGACCTACCAATGTTTGGATTCTAATATGAGCATTACAGCAACACATGCTGACTATGATAAGCACATTGCGACTTGGAACAAGTTGGATGATGCCTGTGGTGGTCAGGAAGTAATTAAAGAAAAACGTGAAGTTTATTTGCCACTACCTACACTATTTAAATCCCCTAAAGATTTAGATGGTAAGGGGCGATATGGGGAATATCTGCTCCGTGCAATCTTTCCAGGTGTAACAAGTCGAACGCTTGCCAGTCATATCGGATTGGCATTTGGGAAAACACCTGTATTCAATCGTCCACGTACGCTGGAATATTTAGAACGCAATGCCGATGGTGCTGGACGTTCAATTTGGCAATGTGCACAGCGTGCGACACGACTGGTAAATAAAAACTATCGCTGTGGGGTTTACGTTGACTACCCAGCAGTGGCACCCAGCAAAAATAAGGAAGAGGAAAAGTCAAAAGGCGCTTTTCCGATGATTCATATTATAAAAGCGGGTGCAATCAAGGATTGGGATTACATCATTGTTGGCAATCAAAAAAAGCTTAGCTTTGTAAAATTGTTGGAAACAGTGAAGGTTCGCAATGGCTTTACTGTTGAGTCAAATGATCAGTATCGTATTTTGCTTTTGGAAGAAACGGCTAATGGGCATGTTTATACAGTGCAGATCCATTCGAAGGATGACAAAGGTCAGTGGGTGGAAGGTGAGAAGTTTATTCCAACTGACTACCACGGCAAGCCATGGGACTACATTCCTTTTACGTTCTGTGGCGCCGTGGATAATTCAGATGAGATTGGAACTGCTCCGCTGTATGAATTAGCTTCAATGGAGCTTTCATACTATGCCAGTACTGCAGATGTGGAAGAGTCTGCATTCATTGTTGGGCAACCAACACTATGCTTTCCGAGCATTACGCAAGAGCAGTATGCCATGGTGAAAGAGTCAGGTGCCTCTGTCGGCAGTCGCTCAGGAATCCCAACAGATGCGAAGATGGTCCAAGCTGAAAAGAATGGTTTGGCCTATGAGCGTATGAATGACAAATGGAACCAGATGAAAGAGCTGGGTGCGCGCTTGATCGAAGTTGGTTCTGCCAATAAGACTGCTACACAGGCGGACAATGATAGTTCGGTGCAACATTCTGTTTTGTCGTTGGTCGTGGCCAACGTGTCTGAAGCATTCACCATAGCATTACGTTGGTGTGCAAAGTTTGTTATCCCTGAGCATGATTTAAAGGTGGATGAGCTTAGCTTTACGATTGCTCAAGATTTTAATAAGCCAAAATATGACCCAACACGTTCTAAATTAATTTATGAAGCCTGCCTTGCTGGTGAGTTGCCGATGTATGTGTGGTACCACTATGAGCAGACAGGAACATTCCCTGAGGACAAATGGGAAGATATCGTGAAGAAAATTGAAAAGCGGGATGATGGTGGAATAGATGTCCCACCAGATGACAAGGAGTAGCAATGAAAGTCGCAGCGCAGAAAGCCTTAATTGATGCGCTGAGCCAACATCAAGCGTATCTGTATCGTGCATCATCTCAAAGCGTAAATGAGCTGACAGCTCAATTTAGTAAGCTGTCCAATGCTCAATTACTTAGATTGAGTGAATTACTTGAAAATTTGACGGATTCTGAGCGTAAAGCATTACAGAGTGTTAATTTTTCGAGTAGAGCTAAAGCCAGTCGGAATATTGAAGAAATCAAAGTAATTCTGAATGAGTGGTTCAAATCAATTGATGAGGACCTAAGTTCAGAATTTGAAACGTCTGCGGTATCACTCGCAGTTTATGAGGCCTCTTATACATCAAATCTGATTGCTGGTAGCACTGCAGTAGTTTCTGGTGAGAAAATTTATAAGACCATTAAGAAAACGCCGTATTCGGGCGGTCAGTTGGTTGAATATCTTTTTGCTGAAATTGCCGTTTCACTCAGAAAGAAAGTGGAATATGTAATTCGTGACGGTATTTCGCAAGGTCAAACCAATCAGCAGATTATTCAGCGAATCAAGGGGCGTAAGGCGAATAATTACAAGGATGGATTACTTGAATCAACTCGAAGCTCGATTGAACGCCAGGTGCGCACTGCACGTAGTCATATCAGTAATGCGACTTACATCGATACATACAAAGCACTTGGCTATGACTATGTGAGGGTTGTCGCCACTTTGGATGGACGCACGTGCAAGTACTGCGCTTCAATTGATGGTGATGTCTATCCAATTGACGATCCGACGCGTCCACGGTTCCCCGTGCACCCTAATAATCGCACAACCTATGTACCATGTAATAAGGATGGTGAAATTGCAGGGCAGCGGCCTTTTGTTATGGATGAGCGCAAGGTTAAGGATATTCCCAAAGATGAGCGCAAACATTTAATTGGGCAACTGGATGCAAACACATCATTCAAAGAGTTTTTTGAACAATCGGATGAGTTCTTCCAGCGCACTTGGTTAGGTAAATCGAAGTATGAACTTTACAAGAAAGGTGAGTACAGCATTGATAAGTTTGCTGATCCGCTGAATAAGCGAGGATATACATTGGTAGAGTTGGAAGCTTTAGATAAAAAAACCTTTGAATTGTTAGGTGTTTAAATATAATAGTCATCACTATTTTAACTAGGCAGACAACAACAATGAAGCTTTTCGCATTTCTATTTTGTGTAATTGTATCAAGCACCTCTTTTGCTTCAACTCAAAAAGACTTTGAACTTAAATATTACAAGTTAATGGAGCGATACGTTCAAACACAATCGGACAGAAATCAAGTGATTTCTACAGAGGCAAAGAATGAGCAAGAGGATCTAACTAGGTCCAATAAACTTAAAGCTCTAGATTGCAAAGGTTGGAAAGAGAATATTGAACTTTATGATTTTGTCTTAAGTAGATTTAAGGAGTATGAGGGAGCTTCAGAAGGTGTCCGAGCAATGGGATACACCAAAGAAAGCCTGCAAGATGAGTCTGAATGGTTGCTTGAGCAATTAAACCAACCAGAGAACAAATGCAAATAATCCAAATCATGACCCAAAAGGGCTTTCTTTAGGTCATAAGGACATCTCAAAAGCAGTAACAGAAGTTTAACTTGCAGAAACCAAACTTTAGAAATTAGAAGGTTATCGCTTTTTGCAAGTACCCAAAAACTAAATTCAAATAGAGCACCTCCCGAGGTGCTTTTTTTATGCCTGCTGAAAGCGGATGCAGACAGCGTAACGAGCGGATGCTCACTAAAAAGGGTCGGATGACTTATGAAATTGAAATTAGACGAAAATGGTCATGTAGTGGTTCAGGATGGTAAGCCTGTTTATGTTCATGATGATGGTAAAGAAGTGGCTTTTGATGCACCGCAGACAGTGGCAACAATCACACGTTTGAATGGTGAGGCGAAAACCCATCGTGAAGCCAAAGAACAATTTGAAGCACAAGTTAAAGCCTTTGAGGGACTTGATCCCGTCAAGGTGAAAGAGGCACTTGGAATTGTTCAGAACTTGGACGCTAAAAAGCTTGTGGATGCAGGCGAGGTAGACAAGGTTAAGGCTGAAATTACTGATGCACTTAAAAAGACCTACGAACCTCAAATTCAGCAATTAACCACTGAGCGTGATGCTGTACAACACCAATTACATAGTGAGTTGATTGGCGGTGGCTTCGCTCGCTCTAAGTACATTCAAGACAACATTGCTGTACCTGTGGACATGGTCCAAGCCCAATTTGGGAAAAGCTTCAAGATCGAAGAAGGCAAGGTTGTGGCCTACGGTACGGATGGTCAAAAAATCTATTCACGCGCGCGCCCTGGTGAAGTTGCTGACTTTGATGAGGCTTTGGAGTCTTTAGTTGGTGGATACCCTCATAAAGATTCAATCCTAAAAGGTGGCCAAGGTTCAGGCGGCGGTTTTCAAGGTAATGGGGGGCAGGGCGGGGCTAAGACGATGTCGCGTGATCAATTTACAAATCTAAAACCTATTGAGCAGTCTTCATTTATGCGTGAAGGCGGCAAAGTTACTGATTAATTTTTAAAAGGAAATAATAGCGAATGGCTAACACTCTTACAGGTTTAATTCCTGATATCTACGAAGCACTTGATCAAGTTTCACGTGAGTTAACAGGTTACATTCCTGCGGTCTCACGTGACTCTGGTATTGAGCGTGCAGCAGTAGGGCAAAATGTCCGTGTGCCAGTGACCACTGAAGTTACAGCACAGGACACAATCCCTAGCGCAAACGCTCCAAATACTGGTGATACCAACGTAGACCACGTAGATGCACAAATCACTAAATCCCGTCACGTTCCTGTGCGCTGGAATGGTGAAGAAACTAAAGGCCTTTCTAATGCTGGCACGTTCAGCACAATTCAGGCTGATCGCTTCTATCAGGCTATGCGTACATTGGTGAATGAAATTGAATCAGATGTACATGTAGAAGCTTATAAAAATGCCTCACGTGCATTTGGTACAGGTGGCACCACACCATTTGGTACAGCAGCAGATCTATCAGACTTTGCGGGTGTATTGCGAATTCTTGAAGAAAATGGTGCACCTCGTACCGATCTTCAACTGGTCCTTGGTCATGCTGCAATTGGAAATTTACGTGGTAAGCAGTCTGGTTTATTTAAGGTGAATGAGGCTGGTTCAGCGGACATGCTTCGTAACGGTATGACTGATCGTGTGATGAATATGGCGATTCGTCACTCGCATGCATCAGGTTTGCATGTGAATGGCACTGGTGCTGACTATCTCGTCAATGGTACAGCAGATGCAAAATCTACAACTATTGCTGTTGATGGTGGCGCAGGAACAATTCTAGCGGGCGATATTGTTACTTTTGCGGGCGATGGCAATAAATATGTGTCAGGTGGATTGGCAGGTACAAGTCTTGCCCTGAATAAATCAGGCTTATTAATCCCTGCTGCTGATAACACAGCCATTACCCGAGGCAATGCTTACACAGCCAATGTGGCATTTGCTCGTTCAGCAATTGCATTAGCAACTCGTGCACCAGCACTACCAGAAGGCGGTGACTCTGCTGACGATGTAATTCAAGTGGTTGACCCTTTAACTGGCCTAGCGTTTGAAATCGCCGTGTATCGCCAGTTCATGCAGGTTGTTTACCATGTCCGTCTAGCTTGGGGCGTAAAGGCAATTAAGCAAGATCATATTGCCTTGTTGTTGGGTTAATAAGACTTAGATTGAGCGCTTTGCGCTCTTTCTTTTGGAGAATTACATGTCACAAGTAAAAACTGTAAAAATTAAAGATGGCGATGATTTTCGAGTCATTAATGAATCCGATTTCAAACATGGCCAACATGAATTATATGAAGGTGAAAAGCTTTCAACTGATTCTGTGGTAGTGAGTTTGAATGTAGGTATTACGCCTGAGCTGCAAGCGACAATCGATCAGGCTAAAGCTGAATGCGCCAAGGTTGTTGCTGAAAATGATGAGTTAAAACAACAGGTGGAAACATTAAAGGCTGGGCTGATTCAGGGTGAACCTGCTGATTTAAGTGGTTTGGTTCCTGTAGAACAATTTGATGCAGTAGCGCTTGATTTAACCAACACAAAAGAGCAGTTAGCCACAGCACAAAGTGAGCTGATTTCTTTCAAAAACGATGTTGGTGCGATGCAAGCCCGTATCGCTGAACTTCAATCAGTGGATTATTCAAAACTTAAAGTGGATGAGCTAAAAGAAGTTCTGAAATTGAAAGGAATTGAATTCTCATCTGATGCCAAAAAGGATGATCTCTTGGCACTATTAACCCCAAAGGAATAACATTATGAGCTTTATTACCCAGGAACAGGCTGAGCAGATTCTAGGTGTTGACTTTGCACCGGCTGGTGATAAAGCTCGCCTCATTAAATTAGCAAATACATGGATGCGGAATGAAGTTGGCTATGTTCCAGATCCGATTGACTCACTCCTGATCGATGCTGCATGCGAAATTATCAAGGGCATTATCGCTGGGGTGATCTATGCAGGTATTGCACGTCAGACAACAAGTGAAAGCGTTAAGGCTGATACAGTCCAAGTCACTGAAAGCTTTGCCGAGGGTAGTGTGGAAATATCAGAATTTGAGCAGATTGCTCTTGCCTTTATTGACTCATTGAATTTAAAACCTAAAGGATTTGGATTTGAGGTGTTTCGAGCATGATTAATACAGACTATGTTCCTGAGTGGTATATCACGCCTTTTGAGCATTCCAAGTACACATTGGCCCGCAATCAGATACATATGGATTTGCTGTTTGACGACATGAGTGATTCAGATGAATTTCTATCTATGGGGTGTTCTGCGCAGGTGGATTATTACGATGGTGGTAAACACTGCATTGTTCAACTTGGGGAAACTGAAAATAAATCACTGATCACTATACATGGTCTGTTGCTGCATGAAGCTGTACATATTTGGCAGCGCACAAAACATCTGATGGGTGAAAAAGAACCTAGTATTGAATTTGAAGCTTACTCAATACAGCGTATAGCTCAAGACTTATTTGATATGTATGAGGCGAGCGAAAGCTATGATCAAAAATAAAATCCAATCCAAAGTAGCAAAAGCCTTTGATAAGAAGCTTGCTGATGCAGTAGATACATTCACTTGTTCAAAAGAAATCCAGTCAGGTGACTTTGATTTTGAAACACAGACTTATCCAACCGTTACCGTTGAAGCGTACAGCGGTCGTGGTGTTCTGTTTGGCTCATATTTAAAAGATATGGTCAAACCAACTGATTACCAAGTCACAGATTCAAAGGCCACAGTATTACAAAATGAAGTGACTCAAGTTCCGCAGATTGGTGATGTGTGGGCTACCAGCAAAGGGCGTTTTAAGGTGGTGAATGTTGGGCAAGATCCAACGGGAAGTATTTGGGTTTGCCAACTGCGGAAAGTTTAGTAATATCCCTCTGAAATAAAGGGGGATTTATGGCTAAAAAAACTTTAGAAGAAAAGATAAAACTAGTTTGTTGGTGGGCATTAGGTTTAACAATTCTATATTTTGTAATTGGTGCATGGTTGATTAGTGATGGTCCTAAATTTGATCCAACTAAAACATATAACTTACTTAAAGACACATTAACTCTTACAGCCGCTTTTCTTGCTCCAGTGGTGGCCTTTGTACTTTTTAGTGACTGGAGAGAGCAGCATAAGACTATTCGCAATGAGACCATTGTTATTAAGGTCATTCAAGGATTAAAGATAAGATCTGACAAGATAAAGACCATGGTTGGGCTTGTTCATCAGGAGTTCCAAGAGAACCCCGATGAAATGGTAGAGATGTTCTCTGAAGATTTAGCCTCATCTAGAAGAGAGATAATAAAAGAGCTTGGTGATTTAGAAAATACAAGACTGAGTTTCTTGGATAGAGGTTTTCATGATAAGGCAATTGAATTTTATCAAATGCAATATGATCTATTGAACACCTTAGATAGATTGTTTGATTTTTCAAAAAGCCTGTACGACTGTAGAAACAGCCCAACTGATCCTGATTATATGGACTGGATAACGAAAACTACCAATCAATTTGAGATGAAATTTCTTGAAGAAGCAGAAGCTTATTTAGCTGGATTTTATAATAAAATTAAAGAGATAAGCACCCTAGCTAAACCATATGTAATCTTATAAAGATAATCTGCTTAATAGGCGGTTTTTTATTGGGTGAAATTTATGTCATGGAAAAACAAACCAACTAATTTTGCTTTAACTGCTTTAAAAGATGCTGATCAACACGTTCAAAAAATTGTAGGTGAAGTCTTACAGCAGGTTGTAGTTCGATCACCTGTAATGGATGGTGAGTTCAGAGCATCGCATAAGGTTACGTTTGATTCACTAGATAACACTTATGAAAAAAGTATTGATGCATCAGGCGCCAATACAATCGCAGAAGGCTTAAAAGTAGCAGCTACGGCTAAGATTGGCGGCCTGGTCTATGTTCAATCGAATAGTCCATACGGGGACAAGTTAGAAAATGGACATAGTATGCAAGCACCACATGGTGTCTACGCCCTAACATTTCAGTATGTGTGCGAGAAATATCAATGATGACAAATACTCAAGCTTTGCGAGCCATTCTTGCACGTGTTGGTTCTTTTACTGGGATGCTTAAAGAGCATATTCAACTGGCAAATAATCCTTTGTACGAAGGCAAGCCATTTGAACCACCTGAAAAAGAGATATGGTCCAAGATAACCGTAAGCAATGCAGGAAAGTTTATTACTGGGATGGGAGATAAGCCCTGTACTCGAACTACGGGCATTATTTTCATTCAGTTATTTGCACCACTTAATACAGGCACTGATGAATTGTCTCAATTGGCAGATAAGTGGGCCGAACACATGGAGTTCTATAAGGTTGATCAACTAGAACTACGTGAAGCCAATATAATTGATGCAGGTCATTCTAGCGCGATTGGTGACCCGTCTAGTATGAGTTACTACCAGTACAACGTGAATGTGTCATATATCGTGAACTAAACCCAAATTCTCATTTACCCGTCCTTTTAGGGCGGTTTTTTATTGCCTAAACTCAGGAGACAGCTATGTCAAAAGGCACTGATGTGGTGATCCACATTGCGAAAGAAGAAACACCCAATACGCTGCCAGTGGTGCCTGAATGGCACACGTTGCGCCGTAACTCTGACTCATTGAAAAAGACAGTGTCTTTGACCCAATCTGATGAGATTATAGACTCTCGCTTCGAGCAAGGTTCTGTTGCTACTTCTGCAGAAGCGGTTGGCAATATTGAGTACGAGTTATCTGCACTCAGTCAAGATATGTTCTTTGAAGGTGTGGCAGGTAACATGTTTGTTGATTCAGGCACACCATCTGTATCAACTCTTGAAATTGGTGGCGATACCTTGCCAACCTATACGATTGTAAAGCACGACAAAAAAGTCGGATTCATTCAAGTATTCTCAGGTTGTCGCATTGGTGAATTAACCATTCAAGGCGATACAGAAGGTAAGATCACTGGCAGTGCCTCAATCAGTGCGACTGGTTACGACAACCCAGTGGCGACTCCTGTGGTTAACCCACTTGCTGCTACTGATACACCATTCATGTCATCTATTAATGTGAACGAGTTTAAGATTAGTGGAGTAAGTACTGTTGGTACAGCATGTGCTGAATCATTCACAATCACGATTAATAACAATCTGACCGCTAAACCATGTTTGGGCAATGGTAGCCTGATCCCAAACCGCTATACCGAAGGTAATGTGAGTATCACGCTAAATGTGACATTGGCCTTAACCACAACTTCAAAAGCGTGGATTCCTTATGTTGAGTCGCGCCAAAACATGACTGCGGAAATTGGTTTGGAGGATTCTATAGGTAATGCCTATGGGTTCAATTTCACCAAGTTGGAACTGGATAATGATGGCCTGTCCGATACCAATAAAAATGATGACCATACGCTAGCTATGGAGTTCCGTCAGGTGAAAGAAGCACCAACCATTACACGCACTGAAGCATAAACATAGCCCCGAAAGGGGCATTTTTTTAGGATTAGAAAATGGCTTTAAAAGCAGAAATTCAAAAGAGCAAAAATGTCTCACTATGGAAAGAATATAAGGATGCTGAAGGTAATGTGCTGGCGGAATTTAAAATTCGTGGTGAAGCATATAAGCCTTACCGGGTAGCTCTGGAGCGTGCTCAGAATCAGGTGGCATCAAAAGGGTATGTTGTTTCAACTGCAGGTGCTGAAGATAAGCTCTATCACGAACTTTTACTTGAGGCAGCAGCATGTCACCTGATTGAAGATTGGAAGGGAGTGGTTTTCTCTGAAAATGGAAAGGAAGTTGAACAGCCCTATACTCCAGAGAATGCTACCAAACTATTCGATATGGGCGATATTGGTGTAGCTGTATGGGTTTTTGTGAAGGCTCATGCTGAGAAGATCCAGTTAGAAGCCGACCAAACTAAAGCTGATACTTTGGGAAAGTCACAGAGCTCTACCGATGGCACACAGGAGACGGTGGATTAACTGACTTTCAAAAGAAACTGCGGGACAAGCTTGGGCGTAAGTTAGATGACGCACCCGAATTTAGCTATACAGCTCATGCCATCTTGACAGCATTTAATGTGATTGCCCGAGGCCGTTCTTACCATCCTGTAGCTATGCCGCTGGATGGCAGCCATATCAATGCTTATCTTGAGCTGTATGAAGCGCCGTGTGAGTTGCATATCTTTGTGGAGTGTGTATTTGCGTTGGATAATTTGTTTTTGGATGGGGTGAGGCATTCGCAGACTTGAGCATGAGAAGGCTTGTAAATTAAAAATCCAGTTGTATACCTAATTTTAGGGTGTTTTCTTCTAAATGTATTTTAGATACATTAATGGTTATTTAAAGTGAGGAAAGTATTATGAAGGGAAGGTTTTTATGTGGATTAATGGGCATTAGTTTTTTGTTGGGAATTTCAGCACACTCATCCGCAAACGATTCAGAATACTATTTTTGGTGTTCTTATTCTGCAGGTAAAACAGTTGCTACTACAAAAGTGTTTTATGCAGACAAGTCACTTTTTGGCAACCAGCATGAATCCAGTTTGGTTCAGAAAAATTTTGATGATTATATGAAGAAAAATTATAGTCATCTGTATGGATCAGCAACATGTATGCGTGGAACGAAGCAATCAACCACCGATTTTAGCAATCAGCGAAAAGAATACTTCCGCAACAGTAGCTATATTAAAGAGCTCATTCAGGTCGACTGGGTTTTTAAGTAATAAATACAACCTCCTTCAGGAGGTTTTCTTTTACCTGTATAGACTTTTTTTAATAAAATGAGTATTTTATCTCCCATAATTCTAAGGGGGTTACATGAAAAATACATTATTAGCACTAACAATAGCCGCTGCTTCATCTGCAACTTTTGCAAACAGTCCATTACCGGTTAAGTATGGCCAGCCAGCTCCACTCGGTGCTCCAGTCCAAGCTTCGCAATCTCATACTACAAACTCACCACTGAAAAACGTGTCGTTAAACGGTGGTTATACTGGAAGTATGATTGATGAAGGTGATGTAAAACTACGTTTTAAAGGTTGGGAGCTTGGTGCTACTTATTTCTTAAATGAAAAAGGTGGTGTTTTTGCTAAATATGAACAGCAGAAAGATGAACTTAAACTTAAAGAGTTTTCTTTAGGTGGTGTTTACAATTTCTATGATGAGAAAAATGTCTACATCAATGGTACTGCTGGTTTAGGTTATGCGTGGGTTGATGGATCTAGCGAAGGTGATTCGGTTGACCTTGAGTATTTGACTATTCCTGTTGGAGTAGAGGTTGGCTATAAATTCACGCCTAATTTTGCACTGTATGGCGGCCTTGGTTATAAGTGGCTATACAACCAACAAGCGGAAGCATGCTTAGATGGCGAGTGTTATGATGCTGGAAAGCTTAGCGAGCTTGATGTGAATGGTACAACGTATCGAGCTGGTTTACGTTATAACTTCTAAAGATTTACCGCCCAAGTGGCGGTTTCTTTTTGTGCGGGAAATTAGTATCTTGTTCCAAATTATAAATTTGGGATGAGGGTGTGAAGAAGGTATTATTTTTTATTAGTCTGTCATGTATTGCAATGACAACTAATGCAGGGATGACCAAAAAAGAATTTTGCAAGGATATGTCATCATATGCCGAGCTTGTTATGCAGAAGAGACAAAATAACACATCAATCAAAACAATGTTGCAGGCAATCGAGCAATCAGGTGAATCCAAAGGGACTCAAGAATTAATGGAGTCAATCGTTGAGGGGGCCTATAGTAAGCCGGCATATTCAACCAAAGAATTCCAAGATAAATCCGTAAACGAGTATTCAGCTTCAGTGTATTTAGAGTGTAAAAGAAACTTAAATTAAAGAATTGGTTTGACATAATTTAAGAAAATTAATTTTTATTAGAAACCCTGCATTTGCGGGGTTTTTTATTGCCTGCAGGAAAGTGAAATGACTACACAAGTCAGCCGTTTAGTAATTGAAATTGATTCGCGTAATGCTGAAAGAAACGCGCGTGCCGTGGCAAATGAGTTAGAAAATCTAACTGTGAAAGGTGATAAAGCTGATGCTCAGTTGACTGAAATGTCAAGCTCAATTAAGACACTTGTTGGCTTCATGGGTGGTCTACTAATCATCAATAAAGCAATCGCTATGGCTGATGGTTATACTCAGATGGCCGCTCGTATCCGCAACGCAACGTCTAGCGCTGAAGAATATGACTTGGTGCAAAACCGTGTGCTGGCGACTGCTAATACAACTTATCGCTCATTAAGTGAAGCCCAAGAAGTATATTTAAGTTTGTCTGGTGGAATGAGATCTCTAGGGAAAGCCACTACACAAACTTTGGATTTGGTAGATTCTCTTTCATTTAGCTTTACACACAATGCTACTCGTACAGATCAAGCTCAGTCAGCAATGGATTCACTAGCTAAGTCTATGGCTAAAGGAAAAATTGATGCAGATGCATGGATTTCAATTGTTACTGGTGCAGACAATATTATTGCTGACATGGCTAAAACCACAGGTAAAACTGAAGCTGAAATTCGAAAATTAGGTGCAGAAGGTAAAGCATCTCTTGAAGACTTGATTCAGACTCTGATTGCTACTCGTGAGCAAAATGAAAAGTTAGCCAATAACATGGAAAATAGTCTAGCTGATGGTTTTACAACCTTATCTAACGCCGTGACTGTATATCTAGGTAAGACTAATGAATCAACAAGTGCTACAGGTATTATGGCTGGCGCATTAGGAGAATTAGCTCAAAATCTAGAGTCAGTGGCAAATGTTGCAATGTTGGGCGGTGTTGCATATCTCACAAAACGGATAGCTGAACAGACAGTGGCTATACGTGGAAGTGTTGCCGCATCAACTGCAAAAAAAGTAGCTTTAGAAACCGAAGTTGCCAGTCAGCTTAAATTGCTCGCAGTTGAAGTTCAGCGCAGCCGTCAGACCGCTGCACAAACACTTACTGAGATTAGCCTTGCTCGAGCTGAACTTAATTCTGCGACTACACGTGACGCGCGCGCAGCAGCAACAATGCGATTAACTCAAGCAGAAGTCGCGCACAATATTGCTCTCAAACAATCTGCAGCTGCTATAGCAACACAAGTAACAGCAGAAGCAAATCTTGCTGCAACACGCACAGCTGGGGTGAGAGCATTAGCTCTAGTAGGAGGTCCGATTGGTGCGATTACAATTGGCGTAACAGCCTTAGCTGCTGGCTATATGCTTCTAAGTGAAAATTCAGAAAAGTCGACTAAGTCTTTACGTGACAACAATGAGGCTGTTGGTGACGCAATTGTCAAGTATCGTGAACTAAACGGTATTCAGCGTGACGCGCAGATGGCTGCGGAGCGTCAAAAACTAGAAGATCTTAATGAAGCATACCGAAAGGCATCAGCTGAACTAATGGTCTATGCCAGCAATATGAGCAGCTTGGGTGAGGTTGTAACCGAATCTCAGGTTGAGTTGTCAAAATTATTTGCTGAATACAAAAAAACTGGTGATTTGAACACATTTAACACCGCTGTTCAAAACTCAAGCAAGGTTTCACAAGATGCAAAGGATAAGACAGCAAATTTTGCAAAGGCTGTATTTGAGGCTGGTACTGCTTCAAAAACTCAAAAGGAATTCATTGCGCAATTGTCTGGTGAGTTAAACGGCACTGCAAATGCTGGGAACAGTGCAGCAGCGGGCGTTCGCAATCTGGCTTCAGCTTTGACTGAAGTAAACACCAAATTAAGCGCTGATGTATTTTCAGCAAAACTCCAAAATGCGTTTGAGAAGCAAGGTAAGTCCGCTCAGTCTGCTTCGCGTTGGACTGAGGTCTACAACGAGAACGCAAAGAAAGGCTTTAAGGGCGTAACTATTGAGCAAAAGAAAATGCTTGATCAGTTGGATGCTGTTGATAAGCAGCGTGAAGCTCGCCAGAAAGCAGCTCAAGCTACAGCGAGTGCGTTAACAAAAGCATCGAAGGCAGCGCTAACGCAGCAGAAGAAGGAAGCAAAAGAGCTTGAGCGCGACACAAGACAGGCATTGGAGGATGCTAAAAGTCTGATCTATGACTACACCAGCGAGTTCACTCGAATTGAAACCGACTTAAAAAATGAAATTGAGAAAATCAATAATTCATCATTAAAGTCAGATTCAAAAACAAGGATGATTGCTGATGCTACTTCAATTTCGGAAGCAAGAAAAAAGCTTTATGCAGCAGAACTTGATTTCGAACTCAATGAGTACAACTTGTCTGAATCCGAAAAACTTAATGCTCAGACAAATATCAAAAAACTGCGTATTGACTCCACTAAAGGGCTATTGGCTAATGAGCGTAAGTTAAAAAAGGACTCTGCTGATAAGGAGAGCGCTCACGAACTTGGCTTAATCCAACTTGCCAAAGAACAGCGTATTTTCCAGATGCAACAGGGACTAATGCATGCAAATGCAGAATCTGAAAAGTATTGGGATCTAGAACGTCAACGCATCATGTTGAATGTTCAAGATCTGGGTGAACGTAATCGTCAGTTAGCAATTGCCAATGCATTACAAGCTGAAGAAAAACAGACCAACCTAAATACTGCAGTTCAGCAATGGGGAAGCATCAATGCAGAACTGACAGGCACTACAGATCAATTTAATCTTGAGAAAGAACGATTTGATCGACTGGATAAGTCACAAGCACTGTTTGATGCTGAGTTGGCGATGGCAGGTGAAAACTATGCATTAAAGGAGCAGGCGTATCAGGCTCATGTCGACAGAATGAGTGCCATTGAGAACACTTATAGTGTTTCGTCTATGCAACTTCAGCTCTCATATGGTGAAAGCATTACAGGCTCAATGGCTGATATGTTTAAGTCGATGGGGGGTGAGCAGTCGAAAGGTTATCGCGTTATGTATGCGATATCTCGTGGATTTGCAGCTTCGCAAGCAGCTGTATCCTTAGTGACAAATATTGCCAAAGCCTCAGAAATCGGCTTTCCTCAAAACATCCCAATGATTGCAGGTGCCATAGGTCAGGGGGCGACGATCGTATCAATGCTAAGTGGCTTGAAGGAACCACAAGGCTATGCGACTGGTGGTCTGTTTACAGGCGATGGTCATGTGCATGGGCCAGGAACTAGCACGAGTGATTCCATTAATGCCAGACTTTCTGACTACGAGTTTGTTACTAAAGCATCCTCAGTTAAAAAGATTGGTATTGAGAATATGGAGTACATGAACCGTACTGGTGAGCTACCAATACAGCGAGCTTATGGCGGGCTTGTCACCCCACAAGATACATATCGTGTAGGAATGGGAACTGTGGATGCGATTAACCGTGGCGCTGATGTTCAGGCTGAGCGGCAGGCTCAGGCGAATATTCGGGCTGGTGCTGGAGCATCCGCCAACGTCAATCTAAATCCGAACTTCGTGATTGTTGACGAGCGTGAAAGTATGAGTGATTACCTGTTTAGTCCTGATGGTACAAAAGCATTTGTAAAATTCTTTAAACGTAATAAAGCAGCCTTAGGTGTTTAACCTGAGGCTTTTTTATGAGGAACAGAAATGAAATTAGTCTTTTTTGTACTTGGTGTCGCAGTTGGGAATTTATTGTTTTCAAAAAACAAGAAGGGAAACTTACCAAAAGGGTTTTCTGAAGGTGGTTATGTATCAAAAGCTCAACAAGGCAAGCCAATCATTTACACAATCGATATTCGCTCTGATATTGGGACATATTTCAAAAATTTAGATGATAAGGCGGCGTTTCTTCAGCGGATTAAACGCTATCAGAAAAATTTAATATAATCCCGTAAATGAGGACAAAATGAAAATACAAACCCAATATAGTGAGGTGCATGTATTAACAAATTGCCCTCTATTAAATTCAACTGAGCGATTGGAGTTTAGAACCGAAGTTCATGAGGCTTATGACAGTAGTGAAGACCGGTACATTCAGCGGGATGCACCTAGACAGGTCCTCAGTTTCAATTACGTAAATATGCAGAAAGCGATGGGCGACATCTTCCATATGCTGTATGCCAACTTGCGTAATCTATGGGGAATTCCATTACCCCAGTTCAGACAATTGATTCCAGATCTTGATGAGAGTGATTACATCCCACTGTCTACAGCAGCAAATATAGCCGACCTTAGAGTCGGCTTTGCTTTAATTGAATCAGCTGCAGGCTTCCAGGTTGTTGAGATTACTGCAGTCGGCCGATACATCATTACTCAGGAAGAAATTCGAGATCCTGAAACAAATGATATTCTTCAAGCCTTAGAAACTGAATATCAGGATGGGTTTCGATTAGCCCAGAATGTGACTGTATCAAATGCTTCAATCATGCCGCTGCGGATCTGCATTATTGATGGGGATGCCAGCATCAATACTGGCGGCTTTTGGTCAAATTCAAGTGTGGTTTTTCGCGTGATTGCAGAGGATTCACCCGAGCATAGTGGTGATATCCCTGCACAGTACCAGGGCGAGGATATTTATTTTAAACCGTTGCTTTTGGATGGCAGTGCGTTAGAAATGACGCTGATGCAGCACCAAAACATTGTGGATGCTGATGTGGGTGGGTTTCAACAATTCACCCACTGGAAGAAACCACGCTACTTAAAACCGTTTAAGTCTGTACTAAAGGGATGGGATCAATATAGTGAATACCGCCGATTCTTATTTCGGCGCATGGGGCGTTATCAAGCCTTTTGGATACCTTTGTATGAGAGGCATCTCAATATTTTAAACACTGGCAATATTACGACTTCACTCAGCACAAACACAAAGTATTTGCTAGAAGCAGACCGCAAGCATATTGCAGTTAAACGAAAAGACGGTACTTGGACCGCGCATGAGATTACAGCCAAAACGGGTGGCTCTTTAACGGTGTCACCTTCTATTAATACACACCGCAACGACATCCAAACCATTTGCTATTTGGGCTTACACCGTTTTGATGCAGATCAAATCGAATTTCAATTTTTAGGTGCACAGATTACACAAGTGACGGTGCCCATTGTGGAGCTATCACCATGAAAGCACGTGTCGAGCTGTATCAGCTTAAGCATGGGGATAAAGTTTGGAGCTTTACCAGTGCGCGTAAAGCTGTGGTTCATAACAGTATTGAATATTTACCAGTTCGCGGCTTACAACGGACCGCTATTGAAGATGAAAGTATTGATAAATGTGATACGGAAGTGACCTTTCCGCAGATGCATTTACTCAATGCTGAGGGTGAAGATTTGGCCACCATCTTTGCAGGCAAGATCTTCTATGGTGGTGTAACCATTACCATACTTGAACTTTACCAGGGCGAAACACTGGTCCTGCATAAAGGCCGTGTGACGCAGCCAAAGTATGATGAAGATGCTGATACTTTGACCTTGGTATGTGAAACCGGAGAATCGTATTTAAACCGCAATATTTTGACACGCAAGTTTCAGTATTCTTGCCTAAACTCAATCTATGACCGCTGGTGTGGGCTAAAGTTTGAAGACTGGTCATTTGAGGTTGAAGTGACTGCGATTGACGGCTTAAAGATTTCTTTTGATGTGGTTCCCACTCAGGTTTTGGATGCAGCCGGCAATCCAATGTTTGATGAAGAAGGACAAGCCATAATGGAAACCAAGAGTTACCCAGACCAATGGCTGAATTTGGGTTTGATGCTGAAAGGTGGTGTACATACCTTAATCACGACTAGCAGCGCGAATAGCTTCATATTGTACCGTCAGCATGTCGGTTTAGCGGTGGGCGATGTGTTTCCAGTTGTACCTGGTTGCGATCAATCTAAAAAAATGTGTGATGAAAAGTTTAACAATTGGGCCCGTTATGCTGGGCATCAATTCATCCCGAACAGCAATCCAATCTTTACCCAATTGATTAAGTAAGCGAGGTGTCGAATGGTTATTGCACCTTGGGTGATTTACGCCATGCTGGCCCTGATGGTGGTGACAGCTGCTTACAGCTACTACGCCATGCGCAAAGCCCAAAAGAAAAACCAGCAAACGGCTAATCAGCTTGATGGAACGATTGCAGATGAAGGCGTTTCTTTCTCAGACGTTGCGGGTAGCCCACATATGTATGGAAACATCACACATATTTGGGGGCATGCAACGACAGATATCAAACAGAAAGGTGGCAAGTGAGAATTTACATGTCAGATATACGAAAATCAGGAATGTGTGCTCGCGGATCGCGGGCATTTTTTTTATCTCAGGGTTGGGACTGGACAGCTTTTCTTGAAAACGGCATCGATATTGAAATTGTTGAACAAACCAATGATGCCATGGCGCAGCAAGTTGTGGAGTATGTAAAACATGGGCGGAAGCAGTAAGCAAACAATAGGTCAAAGATACTTCGCCAAACTCACGACCTTTATTGGCAATCCGATTGAAAAGTTGATTGGGATTAACTTTGATAATCGCGGCTGGATTTTTAAACCCGATAATGATGAAACCTTTCTGCGTGTAGAAAGCCCAAATCTATACGGGGATAAAGAGGGCGGTGTTGCTGGGTTTATCGATATACATACGGGCACCGCAGATCAATTGCCGAATGCCACTTATAGCGCTGACTTTCCAAAAGTTTCAGGCTACCCCTTTCAATCTTATTTAGTTTTCCGTGGACTGGGTAAAGGGGTTTCAGCGGGTGGTGTAGTTGGTGAAATTGCGGGAATTATTGCGAAACGGGACCACTACAATAAATCGTTTTATCATGGCAACTCAGGTTACATGAAAGAAATGTTGCTTTGGCCCATGCGCATCCATGTTCGTAATGATGGTCGGCCACAGTGGTATGATGAAAAGGCGGAGATCAATCCAACAGTCATAAGCTCGTCTGTGACTTCTTATTATAAATATCATGTGCAAGATGGCTTTTCCTCATTAAATCAGCTTGCCTCTTATGCAGCTGAGAATTTTGATGATTCAGGTTGGAGGTATGGGCAAAGTCCATTTGGTTCTGGTCCTGCAAATACACCGGTCTCTCCTGGTGCAGGTCGGGCTATTATGATTCGAGAAAAAATCACAGTGGTTCAACCTAATTTAGTGGGGACTCTAAGGGTTGAGATGGGTCATGATGATGGCGGTGTTTTGTATTGGAATGGGGAGCAGATTCCTCTTTCTGTAGATTCTTATTTTGTCTCTTACGCAGAGATTCCCGCCTCAAAAATTAAAACTGGTGTGAATACGCTTTTTTGTGCGGCGGTAGATAGTATTCCAGGAGGGACAGCGGCAAGTATTTATTTATATGTAGAATATGAGAATTCTGGTGGATCTGTTCAATATGCTGATATTAATCCAATCCATAAAATTCGAGAAATTCTGACTGATGACACTGCGATGAATAAGCCTGAATCTGATGTGAATGATACGAATTTCAAAAAAGCTGCAGATGTACTTCATCAAGAAAAACTCGGGATCTCATGGTCAGTGACAGAGAAATCATGTCTTGAGGCGATCAATGAAATTTGTGGGCATATTGAAGCGGGCATCCGGATGAACCGCCAAACAGGTTTATATGAAATGGTTTTATTTCGGGATGACTGGTTTGATGAAGATGAAATTCAAACTTTGCCAGTGAATAAAATCAAGAATATGAATCTGGATGGTGCAACTTCTGCAGATGAGTTAATCAATAAGCTGAATGTCAGTTATTACAACCGAGATGTTATTAAAAATTCGTCATTCTCAGTTGCGGAAAATGCTGCGATTCGAAACTTGAAAGGTCATGAAAATGCTGACGAGGTAAAGTTTCCTTACTTTATGAATCAGCGTAATGCTGCTGTGGTGGCACAGTGGAAGTTGAAACAAATGTCTACACCGGTTTGGCAAGGCACCCTTACCACGGGTTTCTATGAAGCGCGAAAATGGAACCGTTACGACTTACTTAAATTGGAATGGCCAAGAAAATGGGCAGGTACCATTCTAGTCAGAATCATGAAAATCAACTTAGGCACAGGTACAGATGTATCGATTGATTTTGTAGAGGTTGTGCCTTATTCAAGTGATCTGTCTTCAAGCATTGTGATTGATACCCCTGTAGACATGACACCCAAACCTCCACAACCTGCGTTGTTTAAAGCATTTGAGTTGTCGTATTTAGAGGCCGTTCAATTGAATGGGCAGAAAGCTGTGGATGAAGCTTTAGCTTATAACCCTGATGCAGGTTATGCGGCGGTTATTGCTAAGCGGCCACAAACCAATTCATTGAATGCTTTGATGTATACGGATACGGGCAATGATTATGAGCGGGCAGGCGCAATTGCATATAGTGAAACAGCTGAGCTGGATCAGAGTATTTCGAAAACAGACACTGCATTCATTGTAAAACAGGCTGGTGATATCGATATGGTCAGTATCGGTACGCAGATCACTGTGAATCACGAGATCATGGTGTATCAAGCTTATGATGAGGAAACGGGATTACTTACGGTAAAACGCGGTGCACTTGATACTATTCCTCAAAATCACTTGTCTGGCAGTGTGCTGCATTTTGCGGATGATTTTATTACGGTAGATCCAACTGAATATGTCACAGGGGAAATCATCAATGTAAAAACCCTGACCACCACGCCAAGTGGAATTCTAAGTCTGGATGATGTGGATGCACAGCAAGTCGAAATCCAAGCACGTGCTATTCGTCCTTATCCACCTGCGAATGTAAAAATTAACGATGTGTACTGGCCAACCGAAATTGAAACAGATCTAGTCCTAACTTGGGTGGATCGTAATCGGATACAGCAAACTGGTGGCAGTATTTTAGGTTGGTTTGATGCTGGTGTAGCTATTGAAGCAGGCACACAAACACATTTAATTCTGACGCAGTTGGATGAAAATGATGTTGAACTGGCAACTACCAGTGCCAACGTGACAGGTACTATAAGTTACACATTGCCAATTTTGTCCATGCAAGCAGATACCCGTACTGTTGAGATTGTGCTTAAAACCATTCGAGATGGTTATGAATGTTTAAATCCATTTACTCATACAGTCGAATTATCACAATTCTTTAGTGCGCCTTACGATTTAACAGTTGAGTTTAAAAATGACTAATCGCTTAGAACTGAATTGGAGTTTAGATGGGTTTGTCGATGAACAACGCTATTACTGTTCCGAGACACCGATTGATCCTGAAAATTTGCCATTGCCTAAAGCTATTTTAGATGGCGAAGCTCGGTCATATATAGATACTGATGTCGAAGTGGGCAAAACCTATTATGTCCGTGTTGGCTCTGTTAAAAACGGTGTTGAAAAGTTGAGTCTTGAATCAATGGCTGATGTTGGAGATAAATATTTCAGCAACGTTGTAATGATCTCAAATATGTCAGCTGCAGTTTCTGGCTCATTGATCAACGATGTAAAAGAGCACATTTTTACATTAAGAACAGGTTCAGCAGCTATTGTTGATGATCCAAATGCGTATGACGGAAAAGCTTTAGCTGTGGATGGAGGTGTCCAGTCAGCGACATCTAACGACTGGAATTTCGATGGGAAATTCACAATTGAGATGCGATTCAAGTTTGCATCACATCAACAGTATGGCGGGATTTTATGTTGCGCTTCATCAGATGTGAACTGGAAGGGGTGGAACCTACTTTTTAATGCAAATACAAACGTATTGGCGTTTGAAATAAATCAAGCATTTCAACTTTTTTCAAATATAGCGATTACTGAAAATATTTACTACGATATTGCTTTTGATCGTGATGAAAACAATATTGTGCGACTTTATGTAAACGGTGCAGTTGTCGCTTCTGGCATGTATGTAGGAGCGATTAATACGGCTGGATCACCACTTTTACTCGGGATTGAGCGTACATTTGCATACAAAACCGTAGCTACATACGATGCAGTTCGTATCACAAAAGGTGTGGCTCGGTATTCAGGAGCATATACTCCAAACCAAAAACCATATTTCGAATTCTAAGCACCTTCGGGTGCTTTTTTATTGCCAAAATTTAGGGGGCGAAATGTCTGAAACAACAGGGCAAGCAATTGCTGAAGCGAGTGCTGCAGTTACATCAATTTCAACCAAAACAGCAGTAGGGGGCTCAATTGCTGGCTTGTCGGGAAAGTTACTCGGTTTAGACCCAATCACAGCGATTGGCTTGTTGGTGGCGATTGCAGGTCTTCTAGTGAGCTTTATGAGCTTCTTGATTAACTGGTACTACAAGCGCCAAGAAAATAAGCGAGCCGAGCAACTACATCAAATTGCGCTGAGCAAAGCGAAGGGTGAATGCAATGTCGAATAAAACTAAATACCTGGCGTATGGACTAGCAGCTTCGGCTGCTTTTTTTACGGGTTTAGAAATACACGAGGGCTATTCAGCAAAGCCTTATAAAGATACTGGCGGGGTTGTGACTCAAGGTATTGGTTCAACGGTAAAACCGAATGGCCAATTGATCAAAATGACCGATCCACCCATCACACGCAAAACAGCTCAAGAGTGGGCTAAGGTTCATGTGGCCAAAGATGAAATTCCATTTCGCAAGTCACTTCAGGGCGTGAAGTTATCTCAAGTCGAGTATGACGTATATCTCGACTTTACCTATAACTTTGGTCAAGCAAATTGGAATCAATCCTCCATGCTGCGGAATCTTAAAGCAGGGAAGTACAAGCAGGCTTGTGATTCATTACTGAAGTGGAAGTACGTGGCCAAACGTGATTGCTCGGTTCGATCCAACAACTGTTATGGCGTTTGGACTCGGCAGGTTGAGCGCCACTCGAAATGCATGGGAGCACAGTAGATGGGTGAATTTAAAAAAGTGAGCAATGTGCTTCTTGAGTCTAACGGTATTTATTTTATTGAATGCCCTGGTTGTAAAACCTTGCATCCATTCCATGTTGATCCAAAACTCAAAATTCGCTGGGACTTCAATGGCGATTTAGAGAAACCAACATTTAGCCCAAGCTTAATGGTAAATCAAGGCCACCCTAGTCAATGCCATTCCTTTGTCACGGATGGGAAAATTCAATTCTTATCTGATTGCCATCATGGATTGGCGGGGCAAACAGTTGATTTGCTAGAAGTGGAGGAGTTCTGATGCCTATACTTTTACTGATCTGGAATAACAAGCGCTGGACATTAATCATTGTGCTTTTGATCTATGGATTCTTACAAACATGGCAATCCAATTCACTGGCTGGTGATTTAAGCAAGGCTAAGGCCGATTGCAAAACAAAGGTACAGCAAGAAGTGGATAAGGCCGTGAAGCCTTATCAAGTTGCAATCACAAATGCCAAAGAACAGAAAGCCATCACTGAAAAGGCTTGGTCAGATAAATATATTGAGGTAGAACAAAATGCGATTAAAAAAATACAAGATGCGAATGCTGCCGCTCGTAGTGCTGACTTGGCTGCTAGTGGGTTGTCAAAGCAACTCAGTGAAGCAATCAAACGTTTGTCCACAGCTCCCCGCCAAACCATCATTGAGTACACCATTACCAACAGCGAGTTACTCGAAGCGTGCACAGAAGAATATCGAGGTATGGCAGAAAAAGCAGATGGGCACGCAATTGATGTCGAACGATTGAGTGAGTCTTGGCCGAATAATGAACCCCTTAAATAAGGGGTTCTTCAATATATTATTTTACTGTCATTAAATTAATTATTGAAAACTATCATGAATTAAAAATAAGCTATTTCGCTTCATTTATAATTTTTCTAATACTTTAGAGTTAATTTGATTTAAAGCATTGTAAACAAAAAAAATAAAACTATAATTTATATTTTTATTAAAATGGTTTCTAATAATTAATATGAAAAATAATGCAATGTTCGAGGCTCTGCTTCCGGTTAAAAGAGAAATACGTAAACAAAAAACTGTTCACATAGCTCTTCCAAAGCGTTTCGGTTTTAGAAACCATGGCATTTTTGACTTTGATACAATTTTAGGTATCTTTGATTGGGATATTGAAAATGTTCCTGTAAAAATCGACATAAGTACATGTACATCATCTGATTACCAAGCCTTGTCCCTACTGGTAATTTACTCTTGGTATCTTAAGCACAGAGGGTGTACTGTTGCACATAACATTGACCATGAAACAGATATGCATGCCAGTTCTATGTGGAAAAGATTGGGTGCCCTTGGTACATTCCCTGTATTATTAGAGCCAAATCAACAATTTAAGGGGGATAATTATAAGCCTTTATTTGCATTACGACGTGGAAATAATGAAAAGGATTTTAAAGATATTATTTCAGCAATTGAAAGTTATACAAGTGGTTTCGATATATCTTATACAGATACCTTGCGATACGTATTAAGTGAATTAATGTACAACACGATCGAGCATGGACCATTTTTTTCAAATAACTTAGATATCATATTGCCCTCATTGGTTCAAATGAGTTGGTATCAAGACAAAGATGTTATCAATTTCATTGTCACTGATTTAGGTGTGGGAATAAAAGAGCATCTTGAACAAACTTACCCAGGACTAGATAGTGACGAGGAAGCCATAAGGCTTGCAATCCAACCAGAAAAGTCTGGTACATTTGCCAAAACTGATCCATACCAAGCTAAAAATAATGCAGGAATGGGATTATATCTATCTTCAAATATCATCAGAAAATTAAAAGGTGAAATGTATATAATTTCTGGAAATGGATTGGTGCATATATCTCCAAGAGATATTACTTCTACAACTCTTAAAAACTCGTGGAAAGGCACAATTGCATTCCTGTCGATTCAAATAGGCGGAGATGAAAAAACCGACTTGGATGAAATCTTGCAAGAATTGAGGGAAAATGCAGAGTCGGAAAGAAGTCGTCGACAAAACGAAAAACAAGAAGGTCAGTTTGTATTGAATATGCTAAATTACTTTGGTGATTTTGCAGAAATTAAGTTAGAAGCAATAAATATTAGAGATAAATATTTGCTTCCTGAGATTGAACGTGGTAAAAAAATAGTCATTGACTGTAAGGGAATAAAAAGTGCACCACATAGCTTTTTGAATGCTTTACTGGCAACTCCAATTAAAAGATTGGGTATGAGTGCTTATAAGCGAATAAAAGTTATTAATGCCGAACCCAACATCAGAGAAACAATAGATTTTATATTTGAAGATAATACTAACTAACTTTAAGGAATAAATTCGATGATTAAGTACTTTTGACTAACTAAGTTAGAACCCCAGATCACGATGTTATGAATACTTATATTCTTAACTAGATACGTGTAAGTCCCACTATTTGTGGGACTTTTTATGTCTTATTTATTTACTAATTAAAAGCATACCTTCCCAACTAAAATAATCCCTAGTCAAACTCCCTCGACTCATCGACCAGCCACGATTCGGTAATTTACATGGGCCAATCGCAAGCTTCTTATCCCCAAACCTTTCCTTAACACCTTCCATTGCAAGCTGTAGCTTCTCATTTCGTTCTATCGATTCAACATCAGTGAGCAGGTCAGGAATATAGGCTGCCTTACTTTCAATACAAGTTAAAATCACACCACACTTTTTAAACTCAATGCCTTCTTGAAACAGTTCATCCATTTGCTTCATCACAGCTTTGTTCATGACTGCAGCTGAGTCGGTTGGTTCAGCAAAACCTATACTGATTGATTTCTTGTAAAAGGGCTTATTCTTATCAAATGGATTGGACTCAGCAAAAGCAATCACACAGCCACATAAGCTTTTGTCTTCACGTAGACGTTTAACTGCTGACTGCAGGTAATCACTCATTGCCTCAGACAAAGATTCTTTATCTGTTACACGTTGGCCAAACGACCTCGATGAGATGATTTGTTTTTTAGCGGGTGGGGCGTGTTCTATCTCAATGCATGAGCTGCCTTGCAACTCGGCAACTGTCTTGGCCATAACAATTGAAAAGAGTCTTTTCATATTGCGCGGCTCAGTTCTTGTGAGATCCTGAACGGTATGCACGCCCATGGCATGCAGTTTCTTACTGTGCTGTCTACCGACTCCCCAAACCTCAGAGACATCGATCAAACTAAAAAAGTAATCCTTATGTTTTGGGTCCATGGATACCAAATTGCAAACACCCGAAAAGCGTTTGGCTTTCTTGGCCATATGGTTGGCAATTTTGGCTTCGGTCTTACTTCGACCAATTCCGACTGATACAGGCAAGCCGATCCATTTAGAGATACGCTCACGCATATCTTGCGCGTATTCAGTTAAATCGAATTTATGCTCATATGCGGTGAGATCTAGAAAGCATTCATCGATCGAATAGATCTCATGCTCTCCTGGTGCAACATATTCGGCAAGAATGCTGTGAAAGCGCTTAGACATTTCTGCATAGACTTTATAGTTGCTCGAAAGTACTTCGACATTATGCTTTTCAACGATATCTTTGATTTGAAATAGGGGAACACCCATTTTAATACCAAGATCTTTAGCTTCCTGCGAACGTGCAACTGCACAGCCGTCATTGTTTGAAAGCACAATGACTGGTCTATTATTCAACTTTGGATTGAACACACGCTCACAACTGACATAACAATTGTTTACGTCAATTAAGGCATAGATCTTATTTTCGCTTCTCATCTAAAGCTCTTAAGCACGCGGGTGACAACACCCCAAATAATAAACTCTTGTCCTTCACTAAAGTGAATGTCGTCGTAATCTGGGTTTTCAGCTTTTAGCCAACACACACCATCATCTGCACACATGAGACGCTTTACGGTGAACTCATTGTCGACCAGTGCAATCACGATGTCCCAATGCTTTGCCTCAAGACTACGATCGACAATCAACTCATCACCAATATCGATACCAATATTGATGAGTGATAGTGAATTAACACGCACGATAAACGTAGCAGCTGGATTCTTTATCAGGTGCTCATTCAGGTCTAAGGTTTTATCAACATGATCTTGGGCAGGGGAAGGGAAACCCGCTTGAACGCGCTCAGTGGCCAATGGGATAGCCATATGTGTGACTGGATCAACTTGGCGAATATGATCGATTTCAGGATCAGCTTTAACCTTCTTGAGAAAGGCTTTAATTTCTAAAACAGACGAGTTTGGCACACGGATGAGCGTGGTCAATTCTGAGCGTTTTCGCCCTGCACCGGGTCTCACACCACCATGGTTTTTGATATCGTTCATAGCCAAACTTGATTTCTGTAACAGATTTCAAGATTGTAGATTTTGGTCAAAATAAATTCAAATTTAAAAGCTGTGGATAATCAAAGAGCCTTCAAATTAAATTAGGTTGAGCACCATTTTCAGATAAGCGGGATTTAGGAAAAGTGATGTACTCATCCTGCATTTCAAAGAAGAACTCATGAGCCTCTTTAAAATTACAATTCAGCCATTCTTCGCGGTATTCATCAGGGATAACGATGATCGAGCGCTTCTCATCTTTAGGCTTATGAAATTGCTTCATGAAAGGGTGTTTATCGGCATTGATGGTGAGCATACTCATCGATCGGATTTGCTCCCCATCGATGACAGCACTCTCGTATATGGCCGCCACGGTAAAAGGCATACCATCCTCACGCGCAATTCCATACCAGTGAGATTTCCCATCAATATATTTAGGTTCAAAGATGGTTTCGACAGGGATTAAACCAAATTGAGACTTATGCCAAGCCTCCCTAAAACTCGGTTTCTCAGCGACCGTTTCAGTCCGGGCATTGTAGGTGTACTTGCCGAAACTCTTTTCCTTGGCCCATTTGGGAATCATTCCAAAATTAACGGATCTCCATTCGATCTTGCCGTCATTGGAAAAGATCAAAGGTGAGGGGAAGTTCGGGAATATGTCCTCAGGAAACTCCAACTGATCAGGCTCAGGGAGATCTAACAGAAATGCACGATTCTTTCTGATCGCTTCGAAGTTTGCGCACATAGACTTATCCCTATTTATTCTTTATGATCATCGCTCAAATAATAACCCAACTAAGAATAAAAAATGATTTCAAAACAGTTTAGGATCGTCAATGGAATTCTTGCGGTCATCGGCATAGCTGCATTCATCTTTTTCCAGTATCAAATGAGACCTGACACGCTTGGTGGCTTCAAGGAAGGAACAGAAGAGTATTACGGCTATCAATACGCACGTGATAACAACCTAAAGTCTGCGGATCAATGTGATGATGAGAAGGATGATCCAGAGATGAATATAAATGAAGCGTTCATTAAAGGGTGTAGGGCGTACTTTAAGAAATGAGTGTCTGCCATGCTGTAGTAATGAAAAGCCCTCTACGTGAGGGCTTTTGTATAAGGTTTATCGAGAGCGAAACAAGAGTTCTAAATTAATTTATTGATACGACTAAAAATGTTTAAGCGTCTGATTGATTTTGAATTTAATTACTTATCAATAGATGCAGTAATAAAGTTTGCAGGGTGGTAGGAGCTTTGTATATGTGAAAAAATCATCATTCCCGAAACTAAAAAAACTAGAATTGTTATTACACAGTTATAAAATCGCATTCATTACTTATCAATATTGCTGAGCTTCAGGGTAACAAGATCTTACTGTATTTACAATAAAGGTTTAATTTTATTGTAAAAATAAAAAAATATAAGGTAAATAAATATATATATAAGAAAACTTGATTAATTTAATTTTTAGTGTATAGTTAACTTAACTAGAAAAAAGTCTTGTTTCGGTAAATCTTCTTTAAGTATCGCAGTTTTAGTCATAATCCTTCGTTTTTTCAGATTTTAAGTCTCAAAATTTATTATTTTCAAAGTTATAAACAGTCAATCAAATGACTCACAATTATTAAAAAATCAGTAGGATTTATTATGTCAAACTCGAATGTTGTTAAAGGTACTGTAAAATGGTTCAACGAAACTAAAGGTTTCGGTTTTATCCAGCAAGAATCAGGTCCAGATGTTTTTGCCCATTTTAGCGAAATTGCTAATTCAGGTTTCAAAACACTGTTTGAAGGCCAAATGGTTGAGTTTAGTGTAGCTCAAGGTCAAAAAGGACCAAATGCTGTAAATATTGTTGCTATCTAAGCAATAATTGACAGTAATAAAAAGCACTAAACAGTGCTTTTTATAAATTGAAAGTTAGTTTTAAAGTTTTTTCAAATCGAGAAAACCTTCAGAAATAGGATACAAGTTGTTAAAAATAAACGATTTAATTGCAAAATCAAAAAATGGTACAGAAATTATAGTGTCGCTCATCCCTTTAAATAAAATACAAAATACTCGTAATGGGTTAAAAACTATAGAAGTGGGTAAGCGAATACTTCTTCAATCAGGTAAAGAAGTTGATTTGAACCTAGATGGAAGAACTTTTTATACGTCTTTAAATCAGATGTTTAAGTTAAATTATAAAGTAATTTAATCAAGTTATATAATTTCTAAATAATTTAAATTAAGGATCCATCTATGTTAAAAAAAGAAGTCACCGTAAAAGATCAATTTGGTACTGAATATAATATTCAAGCAACAGTAGATAAGTCTATTGTAGACCTACAAGATCACTCAAATTTAAAATATATTACTTTTGAAGGTGAGGATATTCGCCCTAGTTTTGAAATGTTTTTTCAGAGCCTTGAAAGTAGTAAGATTTTTAAGTTAATTTAATGGTTATGAACAAAGAAAATTTGAATTTTTTATTTGATTTGAAATATATGAAAGCTGTTTTTTACATTTTAAAATCATATATTTGGTTTTTTGTTTTATGTATATCTATTATTTTAACTAGTATCATACACAATGATGTTGTTGATACTATTTTGACTATTTTAAACTTTTTTATTGTTTTTAGAATTATTTTTGTGCTGCATGTAAAAATTATAAAGTCCATCTTTGAAATTTGTAGCCCTTAAAAAGCTCTTTTTTCAAGCATCAATAGAATCATGAAACCATGACATATCACTCCCTCTGTCATGGTTTTTTGTTGCCTCTTCATAACTCATATACAGAGCTATCTAGCCGTTACTTCTTAATGGCTTTTTCAAATGATCAAAATGTCAATTGAAATCAGCTCCCAATTTCTTCTCAATGTAGCACTTCACTACAGCTTCAATAGCAGTATCACCAACTTGTTCCGCTTCTCGACTGTCTGCACGTGGGCCAACATAAAAAGCAGTCCACCTTGAGTACGAACGCACCAAGCTAATTTTTTCTTTTTCGATTAGCTTTCCACATAACTCTCAATCAATGACTGGTGTTGATTTAACTTTCATTGCTTGAGCGAGAGCGTACGGTAACTGATTTGGTGTTAGATCTGATACATTCATATTTAATGAGTTCCATTTATCAACCACAAAAATTACGATGACATATAAGTAAAATCAAAACGAAAATTGCATGCGGACGTGTGGATAAGGGCAAAGCTATAGCTTTTGGTCAGAGTTGTATTCAGTTTGTTCTGTAAGATAGTTTTTCTCAATCACAATATATATTTTTAACACTTATCTGCTTATACTGTGCGAAGTTTTTAGCAACATTCTTTTTGCACGTCGTTTGTACTTTTACAGTTGAGTACATGATTGTGTACATATTTTTAGAGTAGTTTATGGCAGTTGTAAAAAAGTCTGTAAATATCAATAACATACGAAATTTCAGTATTATTGCTCACATTGACCACGGGAAGTCAACGCTCGCTGACCGCTTTATTCAAACCTGTGGTGGTTTGCAAGATCGTGAAATGCAAGCACAAGTACTTGACTCCATGGAACTTGAACGTGAGCGTGGTATTACCATTAAAGCTGCGTCGGTTACTTTGTATTACACCCATCCAAATGGCCAAGATTATCAATTGAACTTTATTGATACACCAGGGCACGTCGACTTTTCATATGAAGTGTCACGCTCATTGGCGGCTTGTGAAGGTGCATTGTTGGTTGTAGATGCGGCGCAAGGCGTGGAAGCACAGTCGGTTGCGAACTGCTATACCGCAATTGAGCAAGGTCTCGAAGTCCTTCCTGTACTAAATAAAATTGATTTACCACAGGCTGAACCTGAACGTGTAATTCAAGAAATTGAAGATATCATTGGTATTGAGGCGACTGAAGCGCCAACCTGTTCAGCAAAAACAGGTCTTGGGATTGATAGCGTTTTAGAAACCCTTGTTAATGTCATTCCTGCACCTACTGGTGATCGTAATGCGCCATTACAAGCTTTAATTATCGACTCTTGGTTTGATAACTACTTAGGCGTGGTTTCTTTGGTGCGCGTGAAAGAAGGTCGTGTGCGTAAGGGCGACAAGATGTTGATGAAATCAACAGGCCAAACGCACATCATTACTTCTGTGGGTATTTTCAATCCTAAGCACACAGAAACAGACATCCTTGAAGCAGGTGAAGTTGGTTTCGTTATTGCAGGGATTAAAGACATTTTTGGTGCGCCAGTGGGGGATACGATTACCCTTGCCAACACACCAGAAGTCAAAACCTTACCAGGCTTTAAAAAAGTGAAGCCGCAGGTTTATGCAGGTTTGTTCCCAATTGATTCAAGTGAATTTGAACCATTCCGTGAAGCTTTGCATAAACTTCAGATCAATGACTCGGCGTTATTCTTTGAACCTGAAAGCTCAGATGCTTTAGGTTTTGGCTTCCGTTGCGGCTTCTTAGGCATGCTGCACATGGAAATCGTGCAAGAGCGTTTAGAGCGTGAGTATGATTTAGACCTCATTTCATCTGCACCGACTGTGATTTATGAAGCAGTGATGAAGAATGGTGAAACGATTTATATCGATAGCCCATCTAAAATGCCAGATGGTTCAACAGTCGAAGACTTACGTGAGCCGATTGCTGAGTGCCATATCCTTGTACCGCAAGAGTATTTGGGTAATGTCATGACTTTGTGTGTGGAACGCCGCGGTGTTCAAAAAGACATGAAGTTTATGGCGAACCAAGTTTCAATTACCTTTGAAATTCCAATGGCGGAAGTGGTGATGGACTTCTTTGATAAATTGAAGTCGTGTTCACGTGGTTTTGCGTCGCTCGATTATAACTTTGTACGCTTTGAAAGTTCATCATTGGTAAAAGTCGATGTTCTAATCAATGGCGATAAAGTCGACGCCTTGGCAATGATTTGTCACCGTCAAGACGCACGTCACCGAGGTATTGCATTGGTTGAAAAAATGAAAGATTTGATTCCACGTCAAATGTTTGATGTGGCAATTCAAGCGGCCATTGGCGCACAAATTATTGCTCGTTCAACCGTAAAGGCAATGCGTAAAAACGTATTGGCGAAATGTTATGGTGGTGACGTTTCTCGTAAGAAGAAACTGCTATCGAAGCAAAAAGAAGGTAAGAAACGTATGAAGCAAGTGGGAAGTGTAGAAATCCCACAAGAAGCGTTCTTGGCTGTGTTGAAAGTAGAAAGATAAAAAGGTAGGAATATAAGCCCATGGATTTTGATTTTAATTTGATACTTGTTCCTGTCACACTAATTTTCTTTTTGGTGTGGTTGCTCGATAAGTTTGTATTTAAACAACGAGCGACGAAAGGCAAGGGAAATGAAAATTTTGTCATTACGTGGGCTTATGATTTCTGGCCAGTCCTTGCGATTGTTCTATGCTTACGTTCATTCTTTTATGAACCTTTTAATATTCCTTCCGACTCGATGGTCCCGACTTTAGAAACTGGTGACTTCATCTTGGTCAATAAGTTTGACTATGGTGTGCGCCTGCCGATTGTGAATAAAAAAGTGATTGATGTAGGTGAGCCTGAGCGTGGTGATGTGATTGTCTTCCGTTATCCACCGCAACCGACGATCAGCTATATCAAACGTGTAGTTGGAATTCCTGGCGATCACATTGTTTTTGATCATGGCCAATTAACCATTAATGGTCAAAAAGTTGCTAAAGTTCCTGTTGAATTTAGCCGTGAAAAAGACCGTTTAGACACGCCTACTTCGATATATCATAAAGAAACTATTGGCAAGCATATCTTTACCATGCGTGAGTTAGAAGGTGTTAATGTGGCACGCCAAGCACCGTATATTAACTTTGTAGAAAATGGTAAATACTCTGCTGAAAATGGTTTATATTGGGAAGTGAAAGTAAAAGAAGGTGAGTACTTTGCGATGGGGGATAATCGCGACCAAAGTGCTGACAGTCGTTTCTGGGGAATGGTTCCTGAACAGAACCTAACAGGTCGTGCATTTTATATTTGGATGCATAAAGAACCTGGCTTTAAGTTGCCGTCATTTAACCGTAACGGTAGCATTGACTAATATCGATTCGGAAAATAAAAAATGCGCAAGAATCAACAAGGGGCATCTTATATCGCCATTTTATTTGCAATCATGGGATTTGCATTTATGGCGAAAGTGGCAATTGCAGTTTGGGCACCCTATTTTGATGATCGAATGATCAATAGCCAAATTGAGGAAGTATTTCAAAGCAGCCCGAAAAATATTCAGCCCGCGGAGTTTGAAAAGCAACTTTCAAAACGTCTGGAAATGAATAATATTCGCGATGTGAAGATTAAAGAAATTATGCAAGTCACCAATACCGAAGGGTTGCAGGTGAAAAAGGAGTATGAGGTAAGAAAACCATTCTTGCTGAATATAGATTTAGTATTAAAGTTCGAGAAAAGTTTTGATCAAAGCTCAGTCCAAGCTAAGTGAAGCCCGCTTAGCGAGCCGTATCGGTTATCAGTTTAAACAACCTGAGTTACTTCAGCTTGCACTGACCCACCGATCGGTGAGCCACAAATACAACTATGAGCGCCTAGAGTTTCTAGGCGATTCTTTGTTAGGGATGATTATTGCGAATTATCTCTATAAAGCTTATCCAACTGAGAACGAAGGTCGTTTGACGCGTATGCGTGCAACCTTGGTTCGTCAGGAAGCTTTAGGTAAGATTGCAAATGATTTAAAACTGAGCCAGTCACTCATTTTAAGTACAGGTGAGTTAAAATCAGGTGGACATCATCGCGAGTCCATCCTTGCGGATACGGTTGAATCGATTATTGGTGCAATCTATGTGGATTGTAGTGATTTAATGGTGTTAGAGCCGATTGTGTTAAAATGGTACGAGCCATATTTAGACCATATCGAGCCAACCGATCAACTCAAAGATCCTAAATCTCGTTTACAAGAATATCTTCAAGCACGAAAAAAAGCTCTCCCAGTTTATGATGTGGTTGATATTCAAGGTGATGCACCCAATCAGCATTTCAAAGTGGAATGTAAAGTGGATGGATTGTCCGTTGTAAGTGGTGAGGGCACCAGTCGCCGTTTTGCTGAACAAGCTGCTGCGGCGGATATTTTAAAACTTTTGGAGCAGTAATCTGCCATGTCAAATTCTTCCGATCACATCGATGCTGATCACGAGTCGCAAAGCGACAGCAATGATTTAATTAGCCAATTTTTTAGCGAACAAGGCACAGAAATCCCAACGGATTTTCGTAGCGGCTTTGTGGCAATTGTCGGTCGTCCAAACGTAGGCAAGTCTACGTTGATGAACCATTTGTTGGGTCAAAAATTATCGATTACTTCACGTAAACCACAAACCACACGTCATAAGATTGTGGGAATTGATTCACGTGCAAAATCTCAAGCAGTATTTGTTGATACACCAGGGATGCATAAAAAAGAAGTACGCGCCATCAACAAAATGATGAACCGTGCTGCGTCTTCTGCATTGCGTGATGTCAACTTGGTATTGTTTGTTCTGGATGCAGACAAGTGGACTCAAAACGATGAGCTCGTTTTGGAAAAACTCAAAAATGCAGAGATGCCAGTGATTCTAGTGATCAATAAAATTGATACACTTGAAAATAAAAACCATGCATTACCCTTGATTCAAGAGCGTGCAAAATTAATGAATTTTGCTGAGATTGTTCCTGTTTCTGCACTACGTGGTGCAAACTTAGACCATCTGCGCGATACCATTGAAAAATATTTACCTTTTCAACCACCGATGTATTCATTGGATCAATTGACAGATCGTTCTGAACGTTTCTTGGCATCAGAAATTATCCGTGAAAAGATTATGCGTCAGTTGGGTGAAGAGCTACCTTATGATTTAACCGTGCAAATTGAGTCGTTTAAGACTGAAGAAGCAACGGTGAATGAAAAAACAGGTCGTCCTAAACCAGCATGTACATATATTGATGCAACGATTTTTGTAGACCGCCCAGGCCAAAAAGCGATTGTGATTGGTGAAAAAGGCGCTAAGCTTAAGAAAATTGGTATGGATGCCCGTATCGATATGGAAAAAATGTTTGAGCAAAAGATCATGCTGACCCTTTGGGTTAAAGTGAAAGGCGGTTGGTCTGATGATGAACGTGCATTGAAAAGCTTAGGTTATAGCGATATCTAAGTTTTAAGAAAACAAATTTTTATAGGGATGGTGTTATGGTCAAAGTGTTCGCAGTAATGGCTTGTATGTTGTTTTTACAAGGTTGTATACACAAAATCGTCACCGTTCCTGTAAAGATTGCGTATAAAACCACAAAAGGCGTGGTGAAAGGAACCGCAGCCGTGGTTGGTGCTGTTATCCCAGATGGGGATGATGAAGACAGTGAACAGAATGATAAAGATAAAAAAGATTAGTTAATTTCTCATGCGCAATGAAGTACTGCATGGTTATTTAATTCACCATAGAAAATACCGTGAACGTAGTCATATTGTGCATTTATTTACCCAAGAGCATGGGCGAGTTGATGGTATTTTAAGGCAAACTCCGCCGCCACAATATCAGCCGATTTGTTTACAAGCTTCGGGTAAATCTGAACTCAAAAATTTTACAAAACTTGAAATTGTCAATCAGCCGATTTTTTTCTTCGGGGATGCTTTTTTTTCAGGTTTTTATCTCAATGAGATCCTACTCAGGCTGTGTCCGCTCGAAGTACAAATGGAGCAAAGTTTTGCTCAATATGCGCATACGCTAACGCAATTACAACAACTGGCGCAGCAAGCCGATCCCAATCAATTTTTAAAACAAATTCTAAGACAGTTCGAGCACGAACTGCTGGAAGATTTGGGCTATGCCTTAGATTTTTCAACTGATGCCAATCAACTCGAAATTCAAGCATCACTCAACTATATATTCCAGCTGAATGAAGGCTTTATTCCTACTGCACAAGCTTCGCGAGCGACCTTAAATGGACAGCAAATTTTAAGCATGTGCCAATATGAAAAGGGTAGGGATTTTGGTTTGGAACAGTTACAATTGCTGACCAAGTTGTATCGACAAATGATCAGTTCATTGTTGGGCGATCGCCCCTTAAAAAGTCGTCAGTTGTGGATTCAGAACACTCAAACTCAATCGTAATTAGGAAATGAATATGGCTGCATTACTTGGTGTAAATATTGACCACGTGGCAACTTTACGACAAGCGCGTGGAACGTCTTATCCTGATCCAGTCAATGCAGCACTGATCTGCGAACAAGCAGGGGCGGAAGGGATTACCTTGCATTTACGTGAAGACCGTCGTCATATTCAGGACGATGATGTGCGTCGTATGCGCCCAGCACTAAAAACACGTATGAATTTGGAACTTGCAGTTACAGATGAAATGATTGCATTTGCCAAAGAAATTAAACCGCACCATGTATGTTTTGTTCCTGAAAAACGCCAAGAAGTGACGACTGAAGGTGGTTTGGATGTGGTTGGACATTTTGACGATGTTAAAGCGGCAACTCAAGCCTTGTCTGAGATTGGCTGTGATGTGTCCTTGTTTATTGATGCTGACTTTGCACAAATTGATGCAGCGGTTGCTTGTGGTGCACCAACCATTGAAATTCATACAGGCGCTTATGCTGATGCAGAAACACCTGAAGCTCAGCAACATGAGCTTGAACGTATTGTCAAAGGTGCCGAATATGCAGCATCGAAAGGTTTAGTGGTGAATGCTGGTCATGGGCTCAACCTTGAAAATGTGACGCCAATTGCGCAAATTCCACAGATTCACGAATTAAACATCGGTCATTCACTGATTGCCGATGCTATTTTTGTGGGCTTGGAACAAGCTGTACGCGAAATGAAAGCAGTGATTAAAGCTGCACGTTAATTTAAAGTTTTTAAGATTTGAATATGTCGAATATCAATTATGATGAACTCATGAAGCCCGTCATGGACTTCTTGGGCTGTGAAACACCAAAAGCTTGGTTGGCTGAAGCACTGACTAATCTTGATGTGCTGATGCAAGATCACGCGAATTGTGAGAAAAAAGCTGCAGGTACAGCGATGAACCTGATGTTTCGTTATAGCTTTTTTACCGATTTACAGGTCAAGCTTGCGCAACTGGTTCGTGAAGAAATGCTGCATTATGAGCAAGTGCTTGAATTTATGAAAAAGCGTGGGCTAGAGTGGAGTAATCTGAGTGCAGGTCGCTATGCGGGTGGTTTACGTAAAGAAGTACGGACTTATGAGCCTGAGGCTTTAATTGATATTTTAATCATTGGTGCCTTTGTAGAAGCGCGTTCATGTGAGCGTTTTTACGCGTTAGCACCCTTGGTTGATGATGAATTAGGTCGTTACTATCGTTACTTGCTGAAGTCTGAATCACGTCATTTTGAAGATTATTTGGCTCTGGCTTTAGAGGTTGCGCAAACGGGGAAATTGAAAAATCCGAAAGAAGATATTCAAGCCCGTATTGATCATATCCGTAATGTCGAAAAAGAGCTAATTAGTACACCTGATGATGTGTTCCGTTTCCATAGTGGCGTGCCTGTGCAAGCGGCTTAGAAATAAAGCGGGTGAATGCCACAGTTTGTAGACTGTTCGAAAGTTGCAAATTCTCAGTGTAGAGCCCTGACTCATTAAAAAGCCCAATCTTTATCGATTGGGCTTTTTAATCAAAGACGGGTAGATATGATGTATTGAGAGCTGTAATTTCTTTCAATAAAATCGCGAAATATGAGTCATTGGGATGAGTTATTTGAGTAGGTGTGCTTAGAATTTTGACGATGATTTATTGTACTTTTTTATATCTTCCACGTTCCACCATTGCACATCATGAAAAATTGTTGCATCAGAAAGAGTATTTTGCAAAGTCTCAGAGATATGGCTTAATTGGGTTGAAAGATCTATTTTCTTAAAAAAATGTTTTTTAATGATTTGCTGTGGTGGGTGAATAAAAATTAAAAATAAGTTGTCATTTTGCTCATAACGATTACATCTAATAAAAATATCTTTATAAGTGGGGTGACTAAAACTAAGTAAGTATCCTCAATCTTCATTGTGAATTGCAGCGATTGCGAGTTGTTGTTGATTGAATTGTTCAGCAAGATGTTGGGCTAATAGTTCACCAATAATTTATCCTTCCTATTTTTTCATTTCAGTTGCTGTGATCGGGAAGTGATCTGAACGAACATCCATATGTGTTTTAAATGTACTCATGATTTTTCTTGTGAATCATTTTTTAGTGTTTTAAGATAAGTTATTTTTCGAGAATGGTTTAGTTCTGGCTTTCTGTTGGGTTTAGCTGGAAGATTTACATCTTAAGCAGCGAAACTTTTAAGACGTAGAAAAGAAGAAAGCCCACAACATATAGTGTGGGCTTTCTTGAATTTGGCTCTCCAACCTGGGCTCGAACCAGGGACCTGCGGATTAACAGTCCGTCGCTCTACCGACTGAGCTATTGGAGAATCTGCATGCGATTATAAGGACATTTCATAGTGGGTCAAGTCTAAAATGTCATGTTGCTGTCATTTTTATATTGGATGCTTTTTATTTGAACAAAAAAATCATTTTCAAAAAAAATCGTATTGAAGTGCTTGCAATGTTGAAAAGTCGTTGATAGTCTGATTTCAACAACAGAGCGTTTAAGCGAAAACTTAAACAGTGTGGATTTATAACCAACTTGCCAGCACTAAAATGGCTAAACAGGAGAAAGCGAATGAATACGCTTACCATTTCCAATATTTTTGCAAACCTAGCTGATTATCACGATCAGTATCTCTCTATTATTTCAAATCCTGAACAATACTATACCCCTGTAGAGTCAGCCTATATTGATGTTTGGCCAGTCGGTTGTACAGACTTGTATTTGGGTGATTTATTACAACTTTGGTTTAGTGAGCGTTGGCTGGTCAACAGCCCTTGTCTGTTGCTTTCAACACAGTCGACGAGTACTTTTAAAAAGACTGTGCAGCGAGAACATGATCTGTATTTGTATCAGTTGTCAGGTAGTGCTTTATCAGGCAGTAATCATTCAAAAGTCTGGTCTGCTGCTGAAGGCAAAAGCTTAGACGTGAGTTTAGACAGTGCGTTTAAATATTACTGTATTTATAAAGGGGTTGAGCGTCCCGATGTTTCAAAATTGCAGACGCTGAAGATGTTTAAAACAGCAATTTGATTTGTCGTGCTGCATTAAAGTTTGCTTTGGCGTGAAAAAGGCACTGAATATTATCAGTGCCTTTCGTTTTAGGGACGAATAATCATACAGGTGGCTGTGGCATGGGCGTAGAGTTTACCGTCTTCATCTACAATTTTACCTTCAGAAATACCTAAATTTTTACTGATGTTGATCACGCTGCCGATGGCGAGCAATTCTTTGTCTTTTGGAATTGGTCGGCACATTTTAATATTCAGATCAATGGTGCCATAGCCAACACCTGCTTCAAGCATAGTATGTACAGCGCAACCTGTTACTGAGTCGAGTACTGTTGCTGCAAAGCCACCATGCACGCCACCAAGCGGGTTTAAATGGCGATGATCTGCTTTTGCTTTAAAGCTAATTTTTCCTTCAGAAACTTCAAAAGGCTGCATGGGAATGGTTTCACTGATACTTGCAGGTGGAATTTTTCCTGTACACATGGCTTCTAAGAGTTGTAGTCCTGTCATTTCTTTGGGATTCATCTTGTTCATTCCTATATTTATCTATGAGTTCCTTTTTGGAACTTGTTATCCAATTAAACAAAATTCAGTCTTTTCGTCAATATTCAGCTTTTGATTGATCAGTACAAAATCAACGAAATCGTAATCACGGACTGAGCTCATGCTGTGAACATATTGTAGGAAAAAGATTTAGGATTATTCATTTTGATAATTTGAGTGTTGATAGAACTGACCAAGCTAGACGTGATCATTGTTTTAAAATGGTGCACAAAATTTATACACTCTTTTGTTTTTATTTATATATAAGATAAACAAGGTTTTAGTAATTTTACACAGTCTTCACATGAAGAAGGAACTCACAATGAACGTGTCCTGTTTATGCGGTAAAACTAAGTTCCAAGCCGCACTCAAAAATCATGATGTGCATGCTTGTCATTGTTCTATGTGCCGCCAGCAGTCGAGCGGGGTGCTCATGAGTATTGATGTCGAACCTAGTAGTTTAAAGTTTGACAATCAAGAATATTTAAAATTATTCAAGTCGTCGGATTGGGGGGAGCGTGGTTTTTGTAGCGAATGTGGCACGTCACTTTTTTGGCGAACTCAGGACGGCAGCTATTGCAATATCAATGTGTTTGCGATGGAAGAACAGCCAAAAGATCTAAAACTTACAACAGAAATTTATATTGATAATAAGCCTGATTTTTACCAATTCAAGTATTCTACAGAGCAGCTCACGGAAGCTGATGTGATTGCTTTATTTTCACCAGATGATGCTAAATAATAAGGTATTCAGGTTGAATCATCTGAGTTGCACATTGATATTACTGATAAATTTCATGAGCAAAACTCTCTAGATTTAATAAGATATATTCGATATATCTAAAGCAAGCTGTTGAATAAGGATGCTCAAACATGCTGCTTAAAATTTCCATTGCAATGTTGGCCTTTGCAGCCAATTCGGTGCTATGTCGTTTAGCGTTGGCTGAGCAGCAGATTGATCCGATGAGTTTTAGCTTACTTCGGGTCTGTAGCGGTGCAATGGTGTTATTTCTACTGTATATGCTCTCTACTCATAAGGCCAAAATAGAGTGGAGTATAAAAAACGGATTTTTTCTTGCCTTATATATTGTGGCTTTTTCACTGGCCTATTTGCATATCGATGCGGGTGTAGGTGCATTACTACTGTTTGGGACAGTGCAGTTAAGTATGGTCAGTTATGGCCTGTGTCATGGTGAAAAAATCAATTTGCGACGCGGGTTGGGATTGTCGATTGCTATTTTAGGTCTTTTGATTTTATTGCTACCAGGGGCTTCGGCACCTCCTTTGGGTTATGCTGCATTGATGGTACTTTCAGGCATAGGTTGGGCGATGTATAGCATCGCAGGTAAAAATATGCATAATCCACTGGCCAGTAGCTTGGCAAATTTTGTAGTGGCGATTCCTTTTGTTGTCTTGGTCTATTTATTTTTTTACACACAGAGTTTTATCCAGCCAAAAGGTATGCTGTTGGCACTCTTATCTGGTGGTTTGGCATCAAGTGGGGCATATGTACTTTGGTATGCCATAGTGAAGAAAATTGATCGGGTCACGGCCAGTAGCGTGCAATTGTCCGTGCCATGTTTGGCGATTCTGGGTGGGGCTTTGTTTATTGGTGAAACGTTGAGTTTCCGAATCATTATTTCTGCGACGATTATTCTGGCAGGCATTGCCTTGGTGATCTCGGCGTCATCTAGCAAGAAAGACGTAGATACCATAGATTCTGCTGGTACTACACGGCTCTAAAATTATTTAAACGGGCTTAAGAGCAATTTTTCAGATTTTGTTTAAAAATAAAAAACCCGCGAAGTTTGCGGGTTTCTCTAATCTAACTTTAAAGGGTTGAATTATTTTTCAGCAGCAATTGAAGCAATCGCAGCATCTACGCCTTCGATTGAATCAGCCGCTTTTTTGATACGTGCAAGCGCATCTACAAGTACTTCATCAGCAGTTGCATAAGAAATACGCATGAAACCACCTAAGCCAAATGCATCACCAGGAACTACGGCAACGCCAGTTTCTTCCAATAACCATTCAGAGAATTCTGTGCAAGATTTTAAGCCTTTCGCACGAATCAATGGACGGATGTTTGCATATGCATAGAATGCACCATCAGCAGGTAGGCAAGAAATACCCTTGATGTCGTTCAAACCGCTAACAACTAAGTCATGACGACGTTTGAATGCTTCAATCATTGGCTCAAGAACGTCTTGAGGGCCATTCAACGCAGCTTCAGCAGCAACTTGTGAAATAGAAGTTGGGTTTGAAGTTGATTGCGATTGGATTTTTTTCATTGCGCCAATAAGCTTTGCAGGGCCCGCTGCATATCCAATACGCCAGCCAGTCATTGCATACGCTTTAGACACACCATTTAACACGATTGTACGGTCATAAAGGTCTGGTGCAACTGTTGCGATATTGTAGAATTCGTCATCCCAACGGATTGGTTCGTACATATCGTCAGAAGCGATATAAACTTCAGGGTATTTACGAAGAATGTCAGCCAAAGCTTCTAATTCAGCTTTAGTGTAGATCATACCTGTTGGGTTTGATGGGCTGTTTAAAACCACTAAACGAGTTTTGTCTGTGATTGCTGCTTCAAGTTGAGCAGGTGTGATTTTGAAACGTTGTTCTTCACCACATTTTACAATAACAGGAACACCTTCAGCGATAATCACCATGTCTGGGTAGCTTACCCAAAATGGTGCAGGGATGATCACTTCATCACCTTTGTTTAACAAAGCTAATGCTAAGTTAAAGAATGACTGTTTGCCGCCGCAAGAAACCAAAATTTGGTTTGCAGCATAATCAAGGTTATTGTCACGCTTGAATTTTGCAATAATCGCTTTTTTAAGGCCAGGCGTACCATCTACAGCGGTGTACTTTGTGAAACCGTTGTTAATCGCTGCAATTGCTGCATCTTTGATGTGTTGTGGGGTGTCGAAGTCAGGTTCACCTGCGCCCAAGCCAATAACGTTCTTGCCAGCCGCTTTTAATTCAGCAGCTTTGTTGGTAACAGCAAGAGTTGGGGACGGTTTGATGGCATTCACACGATCAGAGAGACGTACGTCCACGGCAGTATTCCTTCTTATAGGGTTTAAAAAATAAAAAGCACACTATCTTAGCTTAAAAAGCTCAAGCAAGGCGTTTAAAAACACAGATTTTCTGCAAAAAACATAAAAAAAGTTCAATTTTGAATTAATGATTTCAAAAATGTACAGAATTAGGAAGTTTCTCGCATCTTTATGAAAAAAACTTTAAAATAAGCGCAATTTGATGAGAGTGATGGTCATGAGTAAGCAACAGCCTACTTCAAAAAAACCTTTGGTGAATCTCCCATTCCCAATGCCAAATGCAGAACAAAGTGCTGACGATGTTGCACATAATCAGGTTCGTCCAAAACCTGAACAGTATGCAGATCGTACTTGGATGCCACCACGTGGCACCCGTCGTTCAATGGGTAAACGTTGATTCGCCATTGAGATAAAAAAGCGCCCTGTTTAGGGTGCTTTTTTATTGATCATTCGCTGGGTTGTAATTGCTAACCCGTCGATCATTTTCTGCATAGTAGGTTTTTTTGTGTTCATACATCGCAGTGTCGGCACGTTTAAGCATATCTTCAACTCGCTCATTTGGCTGGCTAGTGGCAGTGCCAATCGACACACTAATCGGTTGATGATTATTAAATTGGTTATCTACCATTAAGAGCTCATGCAAACTTTCAATACAGTGGTTCAATGCGGCATCATCGGCGGCAGGTAATAGCACCACGAATTCATCACCACCGATCCTTGAAGCAGAGTATTGCGTGTTTTCAATTAACTGATTCAGGGTATTCCCCATACGGCGTAATAAGCTATCGCCTTGGTCATGACCGAGGTTGTCATTGATGGCTTTTAAGCCATTCATATCTAGGAAAATACAAGACACAGGGCGTAGGTTGTTGCGCTCAAGTCGGTTGATTTCGGTGCTGTAGAAAGAGCGGTTATAAAGTTTGGTTAAGACATCATGTTTGCCTAAGTACTCAAGATAATTTTCGGCTTTTTTGCGTGCAGTAATATCGGTGAGCGCCAGTTGTACCATACCCCAATCGTCTTCGAAGCCTGGAAACACGGCAAAATGTAACAGCACATGGCGAATACTGCCATCAAGCGCGTAGTTGACCGCTTCGCAGTTATGTTGAATATTGCCATCCCACAGTTCGAGCAGCTGATGTCGAAAGGTCTGTTGGGTTTCGTTCTGAAAGACTTTATGCAAATTTTTAAGTAAATGGTCTTTGTCACGTGCAGCAAACAAATCGAGTGTGGCTTGGTTGACATCGGTAACCATGATGTCTCTGAGACATTCATTAATAAAGTCATTGTGGACATCAAGGAAAGTTTTAAAGTCACTGATTCCCAAACGACGTAAATGATCTAAACGTGCTTTGACTCGGCTAAAGTCCTCGACCCAAAGTGAAGTAGGCGAATATTGAAAACGTGCTTCAGCAATTAAACGACTTTTTTCTTCTAAACGTTGTGCATTGGCATAAGGCGTGATGTCTTCCGTGGTGATCAAAACCAATGAAAGATCGTGTTCATGACCGGGAAGTACTGTCCCGCGCAGTCGAATGTCAAGGCGATGACCTGTAAGCGTATAGTTTACAGCAGTATTTTCAAATAAGGTCTCACCATTCCAAAGTGCGACCAGCTCATTTAAATGAGTGCTTGACATATCTGCTTTAAAAATTTGCGCAAGGTTTGTGGTTAAGTCTTCAAAACTTTGGGCTTCAAATTGTTTTAAGGTTTGCGGGTTGACATGCAGGACTTTAATTTTATGCGCACAACTTAAAATACGTGATTTGTCTTCCAACAGAAACGACGCAATATCTTCAACACCTTCACTCCGCCAAAGATCGAATTGTTTTTGTACTTCGCTAAAGTCTTCTAACCACATGGCAATGGGAGATAATTCAAAAATAGGAGAGTCCAATAATTGCATTTATATCTAGTTTTTATGTTGGAATTTAAAGCAGTATAAGCGCTAAAAAAACTTTTTAAAATAATGTGATAAAAAAAGTTATTTTTAAAATTTATGTGAGTTTATGGGGGATTTAGTCAAAAAATGCATATTTATTGCGCATAGAAAGTGCATAAGCTCAAATGGTTTTGGAACTGAAAAGAGTGTGTATGCTGATAGTGATAAGCGCTAAATGCTTTGAGGTCGATAGCGAAAAGTTTGAAATTGTTGATATTGATGGTCACGCCAAAATAAATTGATTACTAACAGGTTTGGAATCAATACCATGAAGAATAAATAAATCAAAAAATTGTTTCGTTGTTGTTGGTAGATCTGGATGAAGTCTTGGCTACTGATGGTTGTGTTGTCTGCTGTGACCGATAACACTAAAACTTCTGGGTAGATAAACTGACGGTTGTCTGTGTAATAACGGATACTAACTGCTTGTTGTTGAAAGTTTTCTAAGAGTGGGCAGCTTTTAAAGCGATCCATAAAATTACACACCAGTCTTAGTGGTTGCTGCTGAGAAGGTTCATTCAACACAACATCTTCATAATTTGATTTATTTCGCCTAGAGCCCGCAGTGTAGCTATTTAAGAGAATTTGTCCCTCGACGTGTTGTGGGTTGGGTATGTGGTTTGCAATACGCACAGCTGAATAGTCGGTAAATTTGCTGAGACTGGAAAGTGCAAAAACATTAATGATGAAGAAGGGCGCCGTAATGAATAAAATATTTAACAGGAGGTTGTTCTTTTTCGGTTGTTCGTTATTTGTCTTTTGAGGAAGGATAAGCAAATAACAAAGATAAAATATACAGCGGATAGATTTATAAAATTAAAATCCTGAAACTGAGGCAGTTGATAAAATGCAATCAGCATGACAACGGCAATAGCCATACTGAAAAGAGCATGCTTGTTTCTTTGGGATTTTAAAGCTTCAAGCTGTCTATTTGTTCTCATGATTTATTTAAGTTATTGAAAAGTATGATTATGATTCAGAGTGTAAGTGAACTTTTAAAAGTTAAAAAGGGAAAAGCAGGTACAGTACCGTCACATATTTTTTGTCGTAGTTGGCGATTGGAGGATATGTGAAGTGTTCAACAGCTCTATTATTTTTAACTAAAAAAGCCAATCTGATGGATTGGCTTTTTTGAGAAGACTGGATTTAACGTAAAGCTTTCCGCGCACGATGTTCGGGCTTCGGTGGTGCGATTTCCCGTGTGCCTTGCCAAACCTCAATGAAGTCTTGTTCATTGATATTATAAAGTTCCAGCAGCGCTAGAATGGCACCACCAAAAAGCATGCGCCCCTCCGCATTGGTCTCAAAATCAAATATTTTCCCTGACAGTGCATGTAAAATATCTTCAATTTCAAACACACGATCACGACCATTACTGTCGGTTGGATACATACGCGTGTTGAGGATAATTTTGGCTAAGCTTTTTTCATTATCGGTTAAGGCCAAATGCTGAATCAGCATGTCATCATTTTGGGTGCTGAAAATCACAGCATCGTTAAAAATGGTGTGCAAAAATTTTTTACTCAGACGTGGCAGTGTTCTTTCCACAAATGGGCGAAATGATGCGGGGAAAATAACATTATGAGAAATGCCTTTAAACATAGGAGCAATTTCTTCAACTTTATAACCTGCAATACCACAGCCAATAGAGGTTAGAAAGTAAGTCATTTTAGGGTGATTTTTGGTATAGATTTTAAAGTCATCAATATAGTGTTGGATTTGCGAGAGCGGCATTTGTTGTAAGTGTTCGTTCATAGTGGGAATGGCATAACTTTGCCCTGACCATCCGCGTCCGACGCCTTTGATTGCGCCAAAGTGCTCAAGGGCAGTTCGAGCAGCGCCATCCGCATGTTGACCTGCCATGTTACTACCAAACACAAATACGGTATGTTCATCTAGGTTTTTGACGATGCTTTCGTCATGATATTGGTAAGTCATAGGCTCTGATTTTTCGCTCTTCTTCACTTCATGTTGCCCTTGAAATACGGGGGGGTCAAGTGAAAAATCTTTGTAATATTTTCAGTAAATTACATTAAAAATCTAAAAGCAAGAATTGCTCGGGATTGAATCTGTTAAAATAGTCGGTTGAAGAAGCAAATCTTGGGATATGTCTGTGAGTGAGAAACAACCTTTTGATTTAGTCACCAATTACCAACCCGCAGGTGATCAGCCGCAAGCCATCGAAAAGCTTGTTGCTGGAATAGAAAAGGGCTATCACGACCAGTTGTTACTTGGGGTTACGGGTTCTGGTAAAACCTATACCATGGCCAACGTGATTGCGCGGACGCAACGTCCAACCATTGTCATGGCACATAATAAAACCTTAGCTGCACAGCTTTATGGAGAGTTCAAATCTTTCTTTCCGAACAATGCCGTCGAATATTTTGTTAGTTATTATGACTATTACCAACCTGAAGCCTATGTGCCATCTTCAGACACCTTTATTGAAAAAGATTCAGCGATCAATGACCACATTGACCAAATGCGTTTATCTGCAACACGTTCGCTCTTAGAACGTCGCGATGCAATTATTGTTGCTTCAGTTTCTGCTATTTATGGTTTGGGTGACCCTAATGCCTATATGAGCATGTTGCTACATATTGTACAGGGCGATCGTATTGCACGTGATGATATCATTCGTCGTTTGGTGGAAATGCAATATAGCCGTAATGAGCTTGAGTTTTTACGCGGTACCTATCGTATCCGTGGGGAAATTATTGATATTTTCCCTGCCGAATCGGATCAGCATGCGATTCGGATTGAGTTGTTTGATGATGAAGTCGATTCGATTCGTTGGTTCGATCCACTGACAGGCAAACTGGTACGTAAAGTTCCGCGTGTAACCATTTATCCAAAAAGTCACTATGTAACACCGAAAGATAATTTAGAGCGCGCCATAGGCACGATTCGTGAAGAGTTAAAAGAGCGTTTAGGTTTCTTTCGTGCACATGACAAATTGCTTGAAGCTCAGCGAATTGAGCAACGTACCCGTTATGATCTAGAAATGATGCAGCAGTTGGGCTATACCAACGGTATTGAAAACTATTCACGTCATTTGTCAGGTCGTCCTGCGGGCGAAGCACCACCGACCTTATTTGATTATGTTCCTGACGATGCCTTACTAATTATTGATGAGTCACACGTGACTGTGCCACAAATTGGCGCGATGTATAAAGGTGACCGTTCGCGTAAAGAAAACTTGGTGAATTATGGTTTCCGTCTTCCTAGTGCTCTAGATAACCGTCCAATGCAGTTTGAAGAGTGGGAACGGATTACCCCAGCTACAATTTATGTCAGTGCAACACCGGCCAAATACGAGCTTGAAAAAGCCGAACAAGTGGCCGAGCAGGTGGTTCGTCCTACAGGTCTGATTGACCCCGAAATTGAAGTACGTCCAGTATTGACTCAAGTTGATGATGTCTTGTCTGAGATCAATATCCGTAAAGATCTAGATGAGCGTGTTTTGGTAACCACCTTAACCAAACGTATGGCAGAAGATTTAAGCTCGTACTTAAAAGAATATGGCGTCAAGGTTGCCTATCTGCACTCAGATATTGATACCGTTGAACGGGTGAAAATTATTCATGACTTACGTTCAGGTGTCTATGATGTCCTCGTCGGGATCAACTTACTACGTGAAGGCTTGGACATGCCTGAAGTGTCTTTGGTGGCGATTTTGGATGCGGACAAAGAGGGTTTCTTGCGTTCTGAGCGCTCTTTGATTCAAACCATCGGTCGTGCAGCACGTAATGTAAAAGGCAAAGCGATTTTATATGGTGATCGGATTACCGATTCGATGCAAAAAGCCATCGATGAAACAGCCCGTCGTCGTGAAAAACAAATGGCCTTTAATGAGCTGCATGGCATTATTCCGCGTAGCACCATCAGACAAAATAAAAAGGATATTGATACAGGTGAAGTGCTGACAGATGATCAAGTTGAAATTGGTATCACTGATCAACACCAAACGCTCAGTGCAGATGAGCGGCACTTGCTATCCGATCCGAAACTTCTTGCCAAGCACTTAAGCAAGCTGGAAAAAGAAATGTTAAAAGCTTCTAAAGAGCTACAGTTTGAGCAAGCTGCACGTCTGCGAGATGAAATTTTGCGCTTAAAAGCACAACTTCTAACCTAAATTGCATTTACATAACGCTACAGTAATTTGGGCAGAAAGCATTATTTTTTAAAGAGATGTTTATTTTTAGATCATAAATTCTGAAATATTAAAGGTACAGTTTATGTCTGCAAATCTTCCAAAGGCGGGTTTTACGCTTGCCAAAATTGCTGTAGGTGGTGCTGTTTTAGTCGGGTTAGGCATGGCAACCATGGCTTATGCCCAGAGTAAACCCTTAGCTGTGGTGGATAAGGTTGAATTAGACCGTTATTTGGGTGTTTGGTACGAAATTGCACGTAAGCCCATGTACTTCCAAAATAAATGCGGAAGTAATGTCTCGGCTACTTATACCCTGAATGAAAATGGCAATGTGACTGTTGATAACCGCTGTTATGCTCAGGATGGTAAGCTGATGCAGTCCATAGGTGAAGCATTTGTACAAAACCCACCTTTTAATAGTAAGTTGAAAGTGAGTTTTTTACCTGAGGCGGTGCGTTGGTTGCCTGTGGCACGCGGGGATTATTGGATTTTAAAAATTGATGATGACTATGAAACGGTTTTAGTGGGTGAGCCACGCCGTAAATATATGTGGGTGCTTTCTCGCTCGCCTCAACCAGACCAAAAAGTCATTAATGAATACTTAGAATATGCAAAGTCAGTGGGTTATGATTTGAATGATCTGATTCATACCAAACAATTGCAAAAATAAAATTTATTAAGCCTTGAAAGCCATGCTGAAGCATGGCTTTTTTAGTTTCATATAGGTATTTTAAAACTTGAATAATAAAGCTTTATACAGTTGAACGCTTTATAATCGGCGCCTATTAAAATTGTGTAAATCAATGTGGAGTGAAGGATGTATAAAGGTGTTGCACTATCGGTTTTAGCATCCGTCACTTTTGGGGTTTTGTATTTTTATACCTTTTTTTTAAAGCCCTTAGATAGTGAGCAAACTTTTGCTTGGCGTATGCTTTCGACCTTACCCTTTTTAACCGCATTCATGTGGTGGAGTGGCGATTTAAAACTCATTTCGGAGTTGTTTAAGCGTATGTTTAAACAACCTTGGATGATTGCTTGGTTATTGTTTAGTTCGGTTTTATGTACCACGCAGTTGTGGCTATTTTTATGGGGACCTATGAATGATCGTGGCCTACAGGTGTCGCTTGGCTATTTTTTGCTGCCTTTGGTCATGGTATTGGTTGGTTGCATCCTTTACAAGGAAAAACTATCCCGCTGGCAAATGGCCGCGGTAGCCTTTGCTGTGCTTGGGGTGGGACATGAAATTTGGCGTATTGGTAGCATGGCATGGGAAACGGTTTATATCGCTTTGGCTTATCCTTTGTATTTCTTCCTGCGCCGTGTTTGTAAAACGGATCATTTGGGTGGCTTTTGGTGGGATTTGTTTTTAATTTTACCTGTCGCATTTTATTTGGGCTTTGTGCATAGCGATAGTTTGGCTTTGATACAACAGTTTCCACATCTGATTTTGGCGGTTATCGGACTAGGTTTCTTAAGTGCGATGGGGCTCGGAAGTTATATACTCGCGAGTCGTTATTTACCTTTTGTGATTTTTGGTTTGCTGAGTTATTTGGAGCCTGTTTTACTGGCAGGAGCATCAGTTGCCATGGGAGAGCGTATAGAGGCAGGTGAGTGGTTTACCTATATTCCAATTTGGTTCGCAGTCTTATTGCTGATTATTGAAGGTGTGTTGCATTTATATAAACAGCAACAAAATAAAAAACAGCTCGAACGAAATATTGAGCATTTTGAAAAACAGCAACATTCAGACTAATTTGATGATGTTCGGAGCTGTCATTGCACTAGAATTTGGGCGATAAGCATGTTTCTGATTTGTTTTTTGCCCTTTAAGAATAGTTGACTGTTTGATAAAACATCATTTACGTAACTGTTTATTTTTTATCTAAAAAAATATTTTTTTAATTTTTATACTGCAAAATCATAAGACTAAATGCAATCATTTCTTAAATTAATAATGAATATACGACAAAAAACATCATGCATTTACAGCTTTCGATTCAAACTTGGCGTTAAATCCTTTACAATTGTTGGGTTTTAAAATTTATGCTTAGATTAAATTAATTAGAGGACGTATCTGTGAGCAAAGAGACTATCATCGCCCTACACGCAGAACACCAAGGTCGCTGGAAAAACCGTGAAGAAATCGCGGAACAAATGATCGCTTTGATCGGTCAGCTTTACCGTGAAAAAAATATTGTGGTTTCAGTGTTTGGACGTTCTTTAGTTAACCGTTCAGTTATCCAAATTTTAAAAGCGCACCGTTTCACTCGTATGATGGACGTTGAGCTTTCAGTTGTACACACGTTCCCAATTCTTGAAGCGTTGGCTAAAATTGAAAATATCGGTACTGCTGAAATTGATCTAGGCAAATTAGCCGTTGCATTTAAAGAGCAAGGTGGCGATGTTGATGCATTTGTTGCAGCCGCTGTTAAATCTGTAGAAGGTCGTGCGACTTCAGTAGAAGGTCGTGACGTTGTTCTTTACGGTTTTGGTCGTATCGGTCGTATTCTTGCACGTTTAATGATTGGTCAGTCTGGTCTTGGTCGTGGTTTGAACCTAAAAGCGATTGTGGTTCGTAAGTCATCTGATGGTGATTTGGAAAAACGTGCGTCTTTATTACGCCGTGACTCAATCCATGGTCCATTCTCTGGTACGATTTCTGTTGATGAAGAAAACGAAGCAATCATTGCAAACGGTCAATTCATCAAAGTGATCTATGCTTCTAATCCGACTGAAGTTGATTATACCGATTATGGTATTAGCAATGCATTAGTGATCGACAACACGGGTAAATGGCGTGATGCGGAAGGTCTTGCTCAACACCTTAAGTGCCCAGGCGCTGCACGTGTGATCTTGACTGCACCAGGTAAAGGCGACATGAAGAACGTGGTGTTTGGTGTGAACCAAGCAGATATTCTTGATGAAGATACGATTATCTCTGCTGCAAGCTGTACAACCAACGCAATTACACCAACACTTAAAGTTTTGCATGACAAATACACAGTGTTGAATGGTCACGTTGAAACAGTTCACTCGTTCACAAACGACCAAAACTTAATCGACAACTACCATAAAGCAGACCGTCGTGGTCGTGCTGCAACGTTGAACATGGTAATTACTGAAACAGGTGCGGCTAAAGCGGTTGCTAAAGCACTTCCAGCACTTCAAGGTAAACTGACAGGTAACTCTGTACGTGTTCCAACACCAAACGTTTCACTTGCGATTTTGAACTTAACTTTAGATAAAGAAGTTGATCGTGATGAAGTGAACGAATACATTCGTAAAATCTCAATCAGCTCTAGCCTTCAAGGTCAGATCGGTTATACCAACTCGACTGAAGTTGTATCATCTGACTTTATCGGTTCGCGTACAGCAGGTGTATTTGACGCGCAAGCAACAATCACTTCGGGCAACCGTTTAACTGCATATGTTTGGTACGATAACGAAGTAGGTTATAGCTGCCAAGTTTTACGTATTGCAGAGCAAATGGGCGGTGTAAGCTATCCAAAAATTCCAGCTGAAACAAATGCATAATTTGTAATAGCGACTAAAAAGAGCCTCAATTGAGGCTCTTTTTTTTGCGCTGTTGTTGTGGGATGAGGCCAATCAGGTGCATTGGGGTGACATAAGTACTGGCTTGAGTGCTAAGAGTTGCCAATGTTTAATCCCTAGTAATTTACTTAGAATAATTAGAATACTGTGTAAAATAGGACGATAAAAATTAAAGAGTCTGGTTGGTATACCGTCCCAAATGACTCTCTAAGCTGACAAAAGGATGATATTTGTCAGATAAAAGAAAATAAAACAAAAGGAATTTGAATTTGCAAGTGAAGCATGTGCTAAGTGGATTGGCATTCATTGTGTTGGCATCTGTATGCGGTGTACTTATCGCTATTTGGACGTTTAAACACTTTAATATTTATATTCCATTAGAAAATCAAAAAGTCAGTATTGATCTGCAAGAACCTTTACAAGCTGAGGTTAAAATTCATGATGCCTTAGATGTAGATGTCACAGGGCGCGTCAATGCAGAAATTCCGATCCGTGAAAACCTGAATATTCCCCTGACCCAAACGCTGACTCCACGGGTGTATTTTGATAATCAGGTTCCGATTAAAACCACCATTCCAGTGCGTGAAACCTTGAAAATTAATCAGAATATGCCTGTAGATACGAAAGTGCAAGTAAAAGTCATGGGGCGTGAGGTGACGTTGCCTTTGAAAGGTAATATTCCTATTCAGTTAGATGTTCCAATTCATATAGATGTACCGCTTGAGCAAAATGTTCACCTTAAGTTTAATGTACCTGTAAAAACGGTGCTTAAAGAGAATTTGCATATTCCTGTGAACACTGTACTTAAAACCAATATTACAATACAGGGGCAATTAAACGTTCCCATTAAAACGGCGTTGAAAGCATCGGTGGATGTGCAAAATACATTGCCAATTGAAATTAAGCAGGGGGAGTTGAAGATTCCACTTAATAGTTTGCAATTACTGCGTGAAAAACATCAACCTCAAGAACAAGTGACGCCATAGGAGAGAGTATGTGGATATTCCAGTCTGTGAAGCGGCTTGTATTGAGTTTTGTGTGCGTTGTCATTTTGGTGGGTGCGCTGTTTTGGTTGTACCTGAATATTCAAGCTAGTATGCAAGTGTCTGCAAGTAAAGCACAAATTCAACTGTCAGACTCCTTACCGACAAAAATTCAGGTCGGTAATTATTTAGAAACCCAATCTGTTGGGACTCTAGATACGCAATTAAAAATTGATCAAAAAATTAATTTACCTTTACAGGGAAAATATTTGGCAAATTTGGAGTTCGAAGTAGAAGTGCCTGTTTCTGTATCGGTTGATTATCAAACTGAGGTGCTTATTGATCAAAATATGCCGTTGGAGACCAATACGGATTTAATTTATCAAAATAAACTGTTGCCTACATTTCCTTTAACTTTAGATATTCCAATTAAGTTGGCTGTGCCGTTTCATTTAAAGCAAGACTATCAGATCCCGATCAAAATTATATTTAATGGCTTGGTTTATTTTGAGTTTGATGAGCAAGTGCGTCTGCATGTGTTGCATCAGTTTGCGCCACAGCTCAATTTAAATGATCCAATGACTATGCGAAAAATAGCAAGCTTCAATGCCACCATGTATAACACGGAGCGGATTACGACGGCGAATTTGGAGATGAATATGACACTACCCGTGCAGAATATTCATCCATAAAGAAAACACCGCCAATCATTGGCGGTGTTTTCATGTGAAGATCAAAAGAGTGGCTTAAAGCGCGGCTTTGATCGCATCTTGAATGCTTGTAGTTTTACGTCCAATCAATTGTTCTAGGTCTTGGCTGTCACTATACATTGCACCTTGTATAGTTTGAATGTCTGCATCAACGATTACTTCAACTAAGCCAGCAGGTAAGCCTGCTTGAGTTAAGCCTTGAGTGTATTCTTCCGCACTTAGGTTTTGATAAATAATGTCTTTACTCGCTGCTTGACCAATCAATGTTGCAAGCTTTGAGAGGTTAAAGCTTTCTGAACCTGCTAGTTCATAGGTTTTATTCTCATGGCCCGTTGAGGTTAAGACTTTTGCTGCAGCTTCAGCATAATCTATACGCGATGCCGAGCTAATTTGACCATCTTGAGCTGCGCCAAAAAGTGTCCCAATTTCAATGGTGTGAGCAACACCTGCAAGGTAGTTTTCGCTATACCAGTTATTTCTTAAGAAGGTGTAGCGTAGTCCACTATCTTGAATCAGTTTTTCAGTTTCACGGTGTTCTAGGGCTAAGCCGAGTGGAGATGTGTCTGCACGTAGTAAGCTGGTATAAGCAAGATAAGGCACACCTGCAACTTTTGCAGCATCAATCACTGCTTTGTGCTGAGGTGTGCGGCGACCAACTTCATTTGCAGAAATGAGTAATAACTTATCTATTCCTAATAGAGCAGGAACTAATGTTTCAGGTCGGTCATAGTCAAACTCACGAAGCTCAATACCTTTGGCTTTGAAATGTTCAGCTTTATCTACATTACGAACCAGTGCAACAATATTCTGGGCAGCAGTCAACTGCAAAAGTTGCTCTATAACGAGGTTGCCGAGTTGTCCTGTTGCACCTGTGATTGCAATTTTCATAATTCACCTATGTTGGTTGTTTTCTATACTTGATGGTTGTATCTTAATCTGTTAACTTACTAAATGTAAGTACATACCAAAAAGTAAGTAACAAACCAAATGGAGAGAAATGATGCACACCTATGCGAGAAGCAAATTGTTAGGTCAAGTTTTATCCACAGAGTGTCCGTCTCGTGAAATTTTGGAGCATCTTACGAGTAAGTGGTCGGTACTGGTGTTGCGCTGTTTAAGTGATGGCGTACATCGTTTTAGTGAGCTCAAGCAGCGTATAGAAGGAGTGAGTGAGAAAATGCTTTCTCAGACGCTCAAAACTCTTGAACATGATGGCTTTATTCTACGGACGGTCTATCCTGTGGTGCCGCCCAAAGTGGAATATCAATTGACGATCTTGGGTTCCCAAGCCGCTGAGAAAACCATGTATTTGATTGGGTGGATTGAAAAAAGTTTGCCTGAAATTCTAGAAAGCAAGGAGCGAGTAGCAGCTTTAAAATAAAAGATGACAAGTATTGTGGATTGGTTGTGATAATCCTTAATTACACTTTAAGAGTGAATTCCTCAGGGGTGCGGAAGTGGATTAGAGCTGATTAAATTTCAGGCTGTGAAAAAGTTTTGTTATCAAACAAGCTATTCTTTTAGTGCGCTATTTTGATGTGAAAGTCCTTTTTGAAAGTAAAAGTTAAGTAGGATTGAATAAAATGAGTCGAAGAGCGATCTAACGACTAAATGGTCAGCACATTTAAATTAAAAAATGAATAAAATCAGGTGAAAAGTGTCGAAAAGTTAGATTTTGGTATTTTTGTGACTAAATTTCATGTTTCGCTGAATAATTCTATTCGAGAAATTTTGTAAAATATGGCAGAATATGCGGTTTTAAAGTATTTAGAGGATTGGCAGCATGCGCTTTGTTGATGAAGCAGTCATTACCGTAGAGGCTGGCGACGGTGGCAATGGCGTAGCCAGTTTTCGCCGTGAAAAATTCGTACCATTTGGTGGTCCAGACGGTGGTGATGGCGGTCGTGGTGGTAGTGTATTTATCGAAGCTGATGATAATACCAGTACCCTTGTAGACTTCCGTTATACTCGCCGCTTCCGTGCGGAGCGAGCTAAAAATGGTCGTGGCGCGAACTGCGCAGGCCGTGGTGGTGAAGACACCGTATTAAAGGTTCCTGTAGGTACAACCATTGTTGATACTGACTCAGGTGACATTATTGGCGACTTGGTTGAAAGTGGTCAGCGTGTGCTTGTCGCAGCGGGTGGTGATGGCGGTTTGGGTAATACTCACTTCAAATCATCGACAAACCGTTCGCCACGTAAGTGTACCCACGGTTTTAAAGGTGAATTCCGTGAAATTCGCTTAGAGCTAAAAGTACTGGCCGATGTTGGCTTACTGGGTATGCCAAACGCAGGTAAATCGACGTTTATTCGTGCCGTATCAGCAGCAAAACCTAAGGTTGCAGACTATCCGTTTACTACGATGGTTCCAAACCTTGGTGTGGTCGATGCAGACAGTCACCGTTCATTTGTTATGGCGGATATTCCAGGCTTGATCGAAGGGGCTTCTGAAGGTGCGGGTCTTGGTATTCGTTTCTTAAAGCACTTGGCGCGTACGCGTATTTTGCTTCACATTGTGGATGTTCAGCCGATTGATGGTTCTGATCCTGCATACAATGCAAAAGCGATCTTGGGTGAATTAGAGAAATTCTCTCCGACACTTTCAAAGTTACCTATCGTTCTAGTGTTAAACAAAGTTGACCAACTTGCAGACGATACGCGTGATGAATGGTGTCAGCATATCTTAGATGAAATGCAGTGGGATGGCCCAGTATTTAAAACTTCAGGTTTGATGTCTGAAGGGACAAAACCAGTTGTGTATTACCTGATGGATCAAATTGAGCAACAACGTGAACGTGAGCTTGAAGATCCTGATTATGCAGCAGAAGTGAAAGCATTCCGTGAGCAGCTTGAAGCTGAAACACGCGAACAAACTATTGCCGCTAAAGAAGCATATCGTGAAATGCGTCGCCAACAACGTCTTGCAGGCCTGTTGGCTGATGATGATGAAGACGATGATGAAGATGACGGCGAAATGGAAGTGTTTTACGTACGTTAAGCTCGTAATGAGTAACTGAGGACAAGATGATAGAAGTGGTAGATGGGCAACGTAAGCTCGAAGCTTGTAAACGAATCGTTGTTAAAATCGGATCATCTTTACTCACAGCAAATGGGCAAGGTCTAGATATAGATGCAATTTCGCATTGGGCGAAACAAATTGCAGATCTACACAATGCAGGACATGAGATTATTCTCGTGTCGTCAGGAGCTGTGGCTGAAGGTATGGTTCGTATGAAGCTAGACAGCCGACCCACCGATCTACCCAGTCTTCAGGCGTGTGCTGCCATTGGTCAGATGGGCCTTATTCATACGTGGTCAAGTGTGCTTGAAAAACACCACATTCAGACTGCGCAAGTGTTATTAACCCATGATGACTTGGCAGACCGTCGTCGTTATTTGAACTCATGTGACGCTTTACAGAACTTGATTGAATGGCATGTCATTCCTGTAATCAACGAGAATGACACGGTTTCGACCGATGAAATTCGCTTTGGTGACAATGACACGCTTGCTGCGATGGTTGCAGGTCAAGTCCATGCAGATTTGTTAATTATTTTGACTGATCAGCAAGGTATGTTCGACTCAGATCCACGTTCAAATCCAGACGCTAAACTGTTCCATACTGTGCGTGCTCTAGATGAGAGTTTGTTTGATATGGCTGGCGGTGGCGGCAAGTTTGGTCGTGGTGGGATGTTGACCAAAGTTCGTGCTGCACGCTTGGCTGCAAAGTCTGGCTGTCCAACGCTGATTGCCAGTGGTGAAAGCGACAATGTGCTTGCACGTTTGATGGATGGTGAAATGCTTGGGACATTGTTTATTACTGACAATGACCGCATTACTGCTCATCAACAGTGGTTAGCAGCTCACTTACAAACTGCGGGTCGTTTGGTGTTGGATGATGGTGCTGTCAAAGCCATTAAAGACAATCATCGTAGTTTACTTCCGGTTGGCGTGAAAGCTGTGGAAGGGCATTTTGAGCGCGGTGACGTGGTTGAATGTGTAGATATCCAAGGTGGCCGTGTTGCGGTCGGACGTGTCAACTTTAGTTCGCGTTCTGCGGAGCTGGTAAAGGGCTTGGCGTCAGATAAAGTTCACCAAGTTCTAGGTGAAGCACGTTCACTTGAGATGATCCATCGCAACCACATGGCGATCTACTAATTTAAACGCATTAAAAAATCCCGCTTTCGAGCGGGATTTTTTTGTTTTGGAACGAAAGTTATTTGATATAGCCTTTTTGAATGAGGGGCTTAAATAAGTAAAAGTGAATGGTGAGTGCCCATTGCATGATTTTATCTTTATAGAGATTCCAAAGCTTTAATCCAAAGAAGTTTAAGGCAAAAGCCAATAGAAAAGCCCCGAGCATATCTAAAGGGAAGTGCACACCAAGATAGACACGTGACCATGCAACCAGCCAAGCCATGACCAAGAGAAAAATTCCCAGTTTACGCTGCGCAGAGAATAGATAAGAAAAGGCGATACTGCTAAAAATCAGCATATGGTCACTCGGGAAAGAGCCATTGGGTGCATGGTAAATGAGAGTGCGTCCGACCTCCATGACAAAAGGCCGTGGGTGATAATACACATGAGAAATACATTGGCTGATCAAAATGGCGATACTGGTAAAGATAAACGCCTTCAATATCTGTTTTTTAGTGTCATAGTTACCACGTAGCCAAAAACAAGCAAACAGTAAAATCATGCAATAGAGCAGGTCATTGGCGATGAATATAGCAAAATGAATACTGGTATTACTGGCTTCAGGAGAAGCATTAATCCATGAAAAAAGCGATAAATTAAGTTCTGAAAGAGTCATGAAAGTGGATTGTGTTTATAAAGTATGGAAGAGAGTCATAATTTTGTCATATTGTTAAAATAAAAAAGACCACAAAAATGTAGTCTTTTTTACTAGTTCAATGTGCTTGAACGAATTGGCTTTAAGTTTTAGAAATCAAATGACGTTTGAAGGTAGAAGGTACGTGGTTGCCCTACATATTTTCCGCCTGTTGAGTCAGTAGAACGTGTGAAATATTGTTTATCAAACACGTTTTTAACGCCACCCGCGATTTTTAAACCGTGGAATTGCTCACCAAAGTCATACGCAGTACGCACGGCAAAAGAGGAATAACCTGGAATATCACCTAATTTTCCATCAACTGATTCGTCTGTTTGATAGGTATCACCCGAACCTGGAGAATGCTGCTTAGATTGCGCAAACATATCTGCATTGACGCTCCATTGGTTCACTTTATAGCCTAAACCAACATTTGCGGTGTGGCGTGAGTAGAAAGGAAGGTCTTTGTCTTTAAAGTCACCTGCTTCAGCCACAGCTTTGGTGAAGGTGTAGTTGCTATAGAGTTTTAAGCCCTCAAGCGCATCGGTCAAATAAGCAAAGTCATAAGCTAGACCAAGTTCTACACCTTTGTGGCTGGTTGCGCCTAAGTCTGTCCAAATGCCATTGTTCTGCGCATCACGCTCTAAAATTAACTCTTTTTTGAAGTCTAAATAAAATGCGGTTAACTCTGCATTTAAGCCATTGCCTAAATACTTTGTCCCAATTTCATAGTTATTGGACTTTTCAGGATGCAAGCCATCAGTTGTGCTTTGCGCAACACCACCTTCTAAACGTGTCAATTGGTTGTATTGCTGTGGGCCGAATGAGACGCCCGCATTGGCAAAAATGTTCCAATTGTCTGTCGCTTTATACATGACCGATAGGCTGGGTAAAAACTCATCTGAATCAATTTTTGGAGAAACGGTATTAACTGCTACACCTTGGTTATAGGCAGTAAAATTGTTATGCGTTTCAATTGATTCAAAACGTAGTCCCGGTGTGATGACCCAGTTACCTAAATCGAAGCGGTTATCTGCATAAATCGCATGTGCTTTAGTGCCACCTTCACTCGTGGTACGTGCTTTAATTTCGGTCACAGGTGCATTCAATGCATATGTCGATGAGCGACCTGAGAACTCAGAACTATCTTCATCTAAATAACGATAGCCGATAGTAAATTCGCTATTTGAGTTACCTAATTGGTATGCACGAGACCAGCGCGGTTCAATGGCAAAAACTTTATAGTCGCGTGGAGAGGTATCCATACGCGAAGTGGTCTCACTAACATCTGTCTCTAAGTCGCTCGTGCGAAATGAGTCAATATAATAGGTCAACAATTCAAAGTTATTTTTTTCATCTTGATGGGTATAGCGGAATGACACATCTGAGCGGCGACCAGAGAAATAATTACGTGACTTATTTGACTGATAAGGGTTTTGTGCATATTTTTCGGCAGTTAAGCCTTCAGGCATTTCACCATAACCTTCATAGTGATGTAGGTTTAAGGCAATCGCATCCGCATCTGTAATTTGATAGGCTGTTTTTAACATGACATCGTCAATGTCAGTTTTATTATTGGCTTCACGGTAGCCATCACCTTTTGTGCCCGAATAAAGCAGAGCAAGGCCTAAACCATTATCTAAGGTTCCGCCTACAAATAGGTTCGGGCTGTATTTAACTTGATCTGTACCCGAAGCATATTCGGTCGTTAGGCTGACATTACCTGCAAACTCTTGAGGAATCGCGCGAGTTGCAAAATTAATGATACCGCCAACGTTCTGCGGCCCAAAACGTACAGAGCCTGCACCACGAACCACATCTACAGATTCAATATTGCCTAATGATACTGGTGCTAGAGAAAGCTGAGGCTGTCCATAAGGCGCAAATGATAGCGGGACACCATCAAGCAGTACTGTAGAGCGAGGAGATAAACGAGAGGCTAAACCACGGACCCCAATATTGAGTGAAACATCACTGCCACCAGTACCATTATTTTCTTGGACTTGAACACCAGGCACTTGCTTCAGGGCATCTTTAATTGAAGTCGCAGCAACTTCATCTAAGCGATTGCGAGTAATAATCGTACGAGCGCCTGCATGCTTTTGCACTTTCTCTGCATTGGCATCTTCTAACCAGTTGCCTGGTGCTTCAAGTTTGATGGTCGGAAGCACATTGTTGCTCGTTGCTTCAGTGAGTTCTTCCGCTTGTGCATAGGTCAAGCAGCTCATAGAAAGTCCAATCGCAATACTGAGTTGTTTGGCTTTGAATAATCTGCGATCCTGCAGATGAAGACGTGATGAAATCATTCTTTTGTGCGCAATCCATAATAAAGAGCGCGGCTATCATATGCTGAACTTTGTTGAAATCAAATAATAACCATTATCACTTATTGCAATTAAAATACTAAAATTAATAGGCGAATTAAAGTTTTCTTGATGGACACACAATAAAAAAGCCACGTTTAACGTGGCTTTTTAGATTAATTTGAATGAAATCTGTTATTTAAGTTGAACAGTACCATTTGCATTCACAGTGATTTTAGATTCACCACCAGCTACATCTTGCATTGGTGCATCAGCTGCTGCGAATTTTGCACTTTCTGCACGCATCATGACTGGGCGAGGGTAGTAGTTGCTGGTATTAATGTTTAAGTTAACCAAGTTATAACCTGACTTACTCCATGCTTGTGCTAATGATTGCGCACGCTGTTGAAAGTTTTTCGATGCTTCAACAATCAGCTCATTTTCCACTTTCTTACGTTGTGTGTCGGACACACTAAAGCCGATTGACTGGGTTTGGAAGTTTTGCTGTAGCTCACCAATCAATTGGCTCGCTGCTTTAAAATCGGTACTTTCTAAATTAATTTCAGCACGACCACGCCATTCTTTTAACTTTTGGTTGTCATCGTTGTAAATTGGGTAGGTGGTTTGAGAACCGGTTTCGACTTTTACGCTTGGATATTTACGTGCTAAAGCTGTGGCTTGATTCATCAGCTGCGTAATTTGTGTAGCGAGTTCGGCAGGTTGTTTGTTACTACGTTCAATGTAAAGCGTTGCATTCATTAAATCGTTGGATACTTGGCGTGTTGCCTCGGCCTGAACATTGACAATATTGTAGTTTAATTGGTTCTCAGACTGAGCAAAAACTGCTGAGCTAAATAAAGCACTAAGAGCGATTGCTGGGATGAAGAATTGACGCATTTTTATTCCTTTTTTATTTAGGAGGAGTTTTGCAACATTTGTAAAAAGCTTAAAGCCAATTTGTGGTGAATTTGCGAAAATATTGTGGTTCGATTGTAAAAAAAGGTACAAAATATTTTTCAGAAAAACTCAGATAAAGTTATTTATTTCAAAAACTTATTTTTTGACCAAGGTGAGTATTTTGAAATTTTGTGGCGAAGTTGAAAAATAAATAAATTCATCGGCTTTTCTTTACGTTGTCACACTATAAGAGGATAATTTAAGCTATGGTTTGGCATGATATATTTTTTTAGTAAATTTCTGGCAGATAATGTCCAAAAGCTGTTTATTTTATTGAAAATTTCTGTATCATCCGCCTCCTAGTTATGAAGTATCCAAACGCTATCTGACTAGATTTATAAAGCGCCGAGTCAAAGGACCAAAAGTCACCCGACTTATTTCTTTCAACCCATATCAGAGATGGTAATTCGATATGAGCGTTTCTTCTGTAAACCCTGCCACTAATACTACTAACGAATACTATTTGACTCGCCAAAGTCAGATGGAATCCAATGTTCGTAGCTATCCACGGAAATTACCGTTAGCGATAGCCAAAGCATTAGGCTGCTGGGTTACTGATGTTGAAGGTACAGAGTACCTCGATTGTTTAGCTGGGGCAGGAACATTGGCTTTGGGCCATAATCATCCTGCGGTAATTCAAAGTATTCAAGATACACTTGCAAGTGGTCTTCCTTTGCATACTTTGGATTTAACGACACCTTTAAAAGATGCATTTACTGAAGCATTACTTGAACAATTACCAGGCGGTAAGGAAGAGTATTGTCTACAGTTCTGTGGTCCATCTGGTGCAGATGGCACGGAAGCAGCAATTAAATTAGCGAAGACGTATACCGGTCGTAGCACAGTGATTAGTTTCTCTGGTGGTTACCATGGTATGACGCACGGCGCTCTTGCAATGACAGGTAACCTGTCTGCGAAAAATGCTGTAAATGGTTTAATGCCAGGCGTTCAATTTATGCCGTATCCGCATGAATACCGTTGCCCACTTGGTTTAGGTGGTGAAGCGGGTGTGGATGCTTTGACGTATTTCTTTGAAAACTTCATTGAAGATGTTGAAAGTGGTGTAACCAAGCCAGCTGCTGTCATTCTTGAAGCAATTCAAGGTGAAGGCGGTGTGGTAACAGCGCCAACCAAATGGTTGAAAAAAATCCGCGAAGTGACTGAAAAACACAATATTGTGTTGATTCTTGACGAAGTTCAAGCAGGCTTTGCACGTTCAGGTAAAATGTTCGCATTTGAACATGCGGGTATTGAACCTGACGTAGTGGTGATGTCTAAAGCCGTTGGTGGTAGCTTACCACTTGCTGTATTGGGTATTAAACGTAAGTTTGATGCTTGGCAGCCAGCAGGTCACACGGGTACTTTCCGTGGTAACCAATTAGCAATGGGTACTGGTCTTGCAACGATCAAAACCATCAAAGAACAAAACCTTGCGCAAAATGCACAAGAACGTGGTGATTTCTTACAAGCTGAATTTAAAAAGCTTGCTCAAGAGTTCCCATGTATCGGTAACGTGCGTGGTCGTGGTTTGATGATTGGTGTTGAAATTGTTGATGAGCGTAAACCAGCGGACCATATGGGTTCTTTACCTGCAGATGGTCAATTGGCAGCAGCGATTCAAGCGGCATGCTTTAATAACAAATTGTTGTTAGAAAAAGGCGGCCGTAACGGCACAGTCATTCGTTTACTTTGCCCATTGATCATCACTCATGATGAATGTGTTGAAGCGGTTTCTCGCTTCAAGAAAGCAATTGCTGAAGCACTTGTTGCAACTCGAGGCGCGTAATCATGGTTGATTTTGCAGAACACCGTAAGGCGTTACTCTGCAATGATGCTGCATCTATTGCTGACTACTCGTCAGCAATGGATCAAGCGACTAAAGCAGTTGCAGCATGGTTGCAAAACGACAAAATGTACACAGGCGGTAGCATTAAAGAGCTCCGCAGTGCGATTGCATTTAATCCTTCTAAAGAAGGTTTGGGTGTGCAAAAGTCACTTGAACGTATGGTTGAGCTTTTCTTAAACAAAAGCTTAAAAGTCCATCACCCGCACTCGCTCGCGCATTTGCACTGCCCAACTATGGTGACCAGTCAAATTGCTGAAGTGCTGATTAATGCAACGAATCAATCGATGGATTCGTGGGACCAAAGTCCTGCAGGTTCATTGATGGAAGTTCAGTTGATTGATTGGCTTCGTCAAAAAGTGGGTTATGGTGCAGGTCAAGCTGGTGTGTTCACTTCTGGTGGTACACAGTCAAACTTGATGGGTGTACTGCTTGCACGTGATGCATGTATTGCGAAAAACTGGAAAGACGAAAACGGTAATCCGTGGTCTGTACAGCGTGATGGCGTGCCGGGCGATGCGATGCGCAACGTCAAAGTTATTTGTTCTGAAAATGCACACTTCTCTGTGCAAAAGAACATGGCGATGATGGGCATGGGCTTCCAATCAGTCGTAACCGTTCCTGTGAACGAGAATGCGCAGATGGATGTGGATGCGCTTGAAAAAACCATGGCACACCTTCAGGCTGAAGGTAAAATCGTGGCGTGTGTAGTTGCAACTGCGGGTACGACCGATGCAGGTGCGATTGATCCACTGAAGCAAATTCGTGAAATCACCAACAAATATGGCGCGTGGATGCACATCGATGCGGCGTGGGGTGGTGCTTTAATCCTATCGAATGATCACCGTGATATGTTGGATGGTATTGAGCTTTCTGACTCCATTACGCTGGATTTCCATAAGCATTACTTCCAAACCATCTCTTGTGGTGCGTTCTTACTAAAAGACGAGGCGAATTATCGTTTCATGCACTATGAAGCTGAGTATTTAAACTCTGCTTATGACGAAGAGCATGGTGTGCCTAACCTCGTGTCTAAGTCACTTCAAACAACACGTCGTTTCGATGCGTTGAAGCTTTGGATGACCGTTGAAGCATTGGGTGAAGAGCTCTATGGTTCTATGATTGACCATGGCGTTACCTTAACTCGTGACGTTGCTGATTATATCAATGCAACTGCCGGTTTAGAGATGTTGGTTGATCCACAATTTGCATCTGTATTGTTCCGTGTGGTTCCAGAAGGCTATCCAGTAGAATTGCTTGATACCTTAAACCAAAACGTTGCAGATGAATTGTTTGCACGTGGTGAAGCGAATATTGGCGTAACTAAAGTAGGTCAAAATCAATCATTGAAAATGACGACTTTAAGTCCAGTTGCGACTTTAGATAACGTGAAGAACCTGCTTGGTCTTGTCCTTGCAGAAGCGGATCGTATCAAAGGTCCAATCGCAGATGGAACCTATACACCTGCAATTGCTTAATCGATTGTTTGTGTTAAAAAAGGAGCTGATATCAGCTCCTTTTTTATGTGTTCTAAATATTAAGAAACATAACATCACTGGCTAAGTTTCTAATTTTAATTATGTTGGAGAAGCTTTATTTTTCTATGAAGTAGTTTTCGATATCTGCTTGAACTATGATTTTCAGGAAAATGAGCTTCAATGCTTAAGACTAAAGCTAAATATTCGGGCTTTTGATTTTCAACAGGCAAATGATTTTCTTCACGAATTTTCAAGTTAAAGGTATGACCTGCACGACAGGTAAGTCCTTGTCATAATCCCGGAAAATTGGGGTAAATAAATGTGTTTGGCTAGCGGTCATGGGAAATGTCGCACTCATATGACTTGTCACGCTTCTTACGAAAAATGAATGGTTAAGGCGACAGTAAAGGGTAGATGAAGCCCAAAATCTCCTTCATTGAGCTATCTTTTAGAAAAAAAGATAAAGTGGTGTCCCCCAGAAATACTCATTATTCGGGCAAGTATTTCTCAAAATAAGAAAGGTACCTGAGTCTAAAAAGTCATAGATTTGCTCTCGTATTCAAGATGAGTATGCTATTTTCTAAGAAATAAATGGGGGATAAAAGGTAAAAATTAAGGCCTAAATGACGCTCAATGTTCTAAATATGACACTACTCATTTGTCATTTATGGGTTATGAAATTCTGACAAATGGCGAAAATTTATATGGATTCTGCATATGGGTATACGCAAATTTTTATAGATTAGAAGTGCTATTAAATGTTTAAGAAATAAAAAACGATGAAGTTTTTTTATTTTATGCATTGATTTTAAAGATTTTTATTTCTTATAAAAGTTTGAAAAAAAGTTGGTGTAAAATGAATTACGCACTCTCGTTATATCGAAATAAGAAAAATTCTTTAGATGTTTAAACTGGGTGAAATTGAACAAAGTGTAACGAATCATGGACAAATAAAAATAAACATCATGAAAGTGTCACAATGCTGTAACTTGCTTGTCATATTCTGAAATCAAAATGCAGTTATCCAAAAAAGTACAAGACTGAATAAAAAGTGGCGTACTCCAAAATGTTTAATATGTGAGATAACAAATATGCGCTTAAACCATATCGCACTTGCAGTAGTAGTTTCTGGGGCAGCTGTAGCAACTACGGCAAACGCAGCTCGTGACACAATTCAAATTGCGGGTTCTTCAACAGTTTTACCGTATGCAAGTATTGTTGCTGAAGAGTTTGGCAATACCTTTCCACAATTTAAAGCACCAGTTGTTGGTTCTGGCGGTTCTTCAGGTGGCTTGAAACAGTTCTGTAATGGTGTGGGCGACAACACCATCGATATCGCAAACGCATCTCGTAAAATTAAAGACACAGAATTAGCAGCTTGTAAAAAAGCTGGTGTGAACCAAGTGATCGAAATCAAAATTGGTTATGACGGTATTGTGTTCGCTTCAAATGCAAGCAAAGCAGCCTACAAATTACGTCCACAGCACGTCTATGCAGCTTTAGCAGCGCAGTTACCATCTAACGGTAAAATGGTTGCAAACCCATATACACGTTGGAACCAAATAGACAAAAGCCTTCCAAACGAACCAATTACTTTAGTGATTCCAGCATCAAACCACGGTACACGTGAAGTGTTCCAAGAAAAAATGGTTGATGCAGGCTGCGAAACTTATGCAGCAATCAAAGCAATGGATAAAGATGCACAAAAGAAAGCATGTTCAACTTTCCGTAAAGACGGCAAAGTGATTGAGATTGCGGGTGACTACACTGAAACTTTAGCGCGCTTAAAAACGTCGCCTAGCGCAGTGGGTGTGTTTGGTTTAGGTTTCTATGACCAAAACCGTGACAAGTTACGCGTAGCTACAGTGAACAATGTTGCACCATCTGAAAAGACGATTTTGAATGGTTCATACCCAGTTTCTCGCCCACTATTCTTCTACGTGAAAGGTGAGCATTTGAAATCAATCAAAGGCTTAAAAGAATATACTGAATACTTCATCAGCAAGAAAGTATCAGGTAAAGGTTCTAAGCTTGAGCGTGCTGGTTTGATCTCAATGTCAGACAAAGAGCGTGCAGCAGTTCTTGCGAACTTCAAAGCAGGCAAAGCGGTTAAGTAATTAAGCGTAGAAACAGTCAACGGTAGGCAAGTCCTACCTTTGACGTTTTTTACTAGGATTAAGTTTTTTCAAATAATGAAAATTGAAAGAACCGTGGAGAATACATGAATCTGCTACTTATAGGTGTGTTATTGGCACTGATTGCCATAGCCTATCAAATGGGCTTAAGTCAGAGCCGTAACTTAGCAGGTAAGGGAAATAATTCTGCAAAATTACACTCACGTCCGGGGTATTACGGTGCGTTAGTGGCTTTGTGGTGTGGTATCCCTGCTTTTTTAATTTTGATTGTTTGGAATATTGTTGAACCAAATGTTTTGAATCATGTGGTGTTAAATCACGTGCCAGCACAAGTCGCTGCAACCTTAGATGCTGCTAGTACGGATGTGTTGATTAACCGTGTAGAAGCGATTGCCTCAGGTTTTGGTGTCACAGATACACCAGCCGCGTATGAGCTTGCTGCTGCGGAGCAACTGGCGAAGTTTCAAAGCATTGGAACATTTGCAAAAATTGCAGTGGTGATTTGTGCTGCACTGGCAGGTTTAGTCGCTGCGAAAAAGCGCATTGCAACTCAATTCCGCGCGCGTAACCAAGTTGAAAAAACCATTAATGTTGCACTTGCGCTCTGTTCTGGTGTCGCGATTCTAACCACGATTGGTATCGTGATGTCGATGTTCAGCGAAGCGATGCGATTCTTCCACTTCGTGAGTCCACTCGACTTTTTCTTCGGTACAGAATGGAACCCAGGTTTTAGTACCTCTGGTAATGCAGAAGGAAGCTACGGTTTACTGCCATTACTTTGGGGCACCTTAATGGTCAGTGGTATTGCACTCTTGGTTGCAGTCCCTGTAGGTTTAATGATCGCGATCTATCTTGCTGAATATGCATCTTCTGGGTTCCGCTCATGGGCAAAACCAACCATTGAAGTTCTCGCAGGGATTCCAACCATTGTTTACGGTGTATTTGCACTGATGATCATTGGCCCATTCTTTAAGATGCTTGGTGAATCCGTTGGTTTACACATCAACGCAACCAGCGCACTCACTGCTGGCTTCGTCATGGGGATCATGATTATTCCTTTCGTTTCATCGCTGTCCGATGACATTATCACGCAGGTGCCACGTGCATTACGTGATGGCTCATTAGGTTTAGGTGCGACAAAGTCTGAAACCATTCGTCAGGTGGTGATACCTGCAGCACTTCCGGGCATTATCGGCGCGTTCTTGCTTGCAGCGTCACGTGCCATCGGTGAGACCATGATTGTGGTGCTTGCAGCAGGGAACAGTCCTTTACTACATGCCAATCCACTTGAAGCCATTTCAACTGTGACCATTACCATCGTAAACCAATTGACAGGTGATACTGACTTTGCAAGCCCGCAAGCTTTGGTGGCATTTGCACTAGGTCTGACCCTCTTTGTAATTACGCTTGGTTTGAACATTGTTGCACTGTACATCGTGCGTAAATATCGTGAGCAATACGACTAATGACGACTTCTAATAGCACAGCAGATCAAGTATTTGATCCACAACATGCAGCAGAATTACGAGAAAAGCGTAAGCAAACGATCAGTAATTCACTGGCAAAACGTCACCGTAAAGAAAAAACCTTTCGTTTCTTTGGTTTCTCAGCAGTGATTGCAGGTTTATTCTTTGTCGCGTTACTTTTTGGCAGTATTTTATCCAAAGGCTTACCTGCTTTTTGGCAAAGTAGCATGAGTTTACCCGTTTACTTTGACCCTGCCATTATTACGACAGGTGCAAAACCTGTACAGCGTTCAGGCGAATCTCCAGCACAGTTTGAGGAACGTTTTATTGCTTGGCAAACTGAAATGGGCATGGTGGATTGGGATGCTTTAATCGTGAATGCCATGATTGCAAAAGACCCAGCACTTGCTTCTAAACGCGATGATTTGGCTTCTTTGTACACCAGTTCTGAAGCGTATCGCTTACGTGATATGGTGATGAAAGATCCATCATTGGTCGGTAAGAAAGAAGACATTAAAGTACTTGCCGATGCAAACGTTGATGTGTGGCTCGCAGGAAATATTGACCGTAGTTTGCCTGATGAACAGCAACAGTTGAGCCCAGAAGTTCGTCAACTTGCCGATGAAATGAAAGCTTCAGGAGTAATGGAAAATACTTTCAATACCAACATCTTTGTCAGTCCAGACTCTCGTAGTTCTCCTGCAACTTCAGGTTTAGCAGGGGCATTCATGGGATCACTGTTCATGATGCTGATCGTGATCATTATTTCGATTCCAATTGGTGTGGCATCTGCGATTTATCTTGAAGAATTTGCACCTAAAAACTGGATCACAGATGTCATTGAAGTCAACATTAACAACCTTGCGGCTGTACCATCAATTGTCTTTGGTTTGCTCGGTGCTGCGATCTTTATTGGCTGGATGCATTTACCGCTTTCGGCGCCATTAGTCGGTGGTTTAGTTCTGAGCTTAATGACTTTACCAACGGTGATTATTACAACACGTGCATCGTTGAAAGCTGTACCACCATCAATTCGTCAGGCAGCTTTAGGGTTAGGTGCTTCACGTGTACAAACTGTATTTCACCACGTTTTACCACTTGCACTACCGGGGATTCTAACGGGTGCAATCATTGGTGTAGCACAAGCATTAGGTGAGACTGCACCGCTGTTATTAATTGGTATGAGCGCCTTCGTTGCGAGTGTACCTGCAACGCCGTTTGACCAATCGAGTGCTTTACCTGTACAGATTTTCTTGTGGCAAGGTAATGAGCTGCGTAACTTCTTCGAAGGACGTACAGCAGCTGCAATTATTGTTCTGCTTGCAATGATGATTGGACTCAACAGTATTGCAATTTGGTTACGTAAGAAATTTGAAGTCCGTTGGTAAGTGAGGGCAAAATATGAATACCGTTGTTAAAAATTCCTTAGATCAGGATCAAACAGTGAATCAAGAACACACTCAATTTACAAACCCGAATACGACCTCAGGTCAGCAGGGTACTTCTTTTGTGTCGCAGTTCGATACACAGACTTCTGCTAAGAAAGATCAGGCACAAGGACAAGTCAAACTCAGCACTTCAGATGTACATGTTTACTATGGCGAAGCTGAAGCGATTAAAGGGATTGATCTGAATATCTACGAAAATGAAGTGATTGCATTTATTGGGCCATCGGGCTGTGGTAAATCGACCTTCTTGCGTACTTTGAACCGTATGAATGACACCATTGATAGCTGTCGTGTGACGGGTAAAGTGATGTTGGATAATCAAGATATTTATGACCCAAACCTAGATGTGGTACTGCTTCGTGCTCAAGTGGGCATGGTATTCCAAAAACCAAACCCATTCCCAAAGTCAATTTTTGATAACGTGGCTTATGGCCCTAAACTCCATGGTTTAGCACGTGATAAGTATGACTTAGAAGAAATTGTAGAAAATAGCTTACGTAAAGCGGGCCTTTGGGATGAAGTCAAAGACCGTTTAAACCAACCGGGCACAGGCTTGTCCGGTGGTCAGCAGCAGCGTTTATGTATTGCACGTACCATTGCGGTGAGCCCTGAAGTGATTCTGATGGATGAGCCATGTTCAGCGCTTGACCCTATTGCAACAGCGAAAGTGGAAGAGCTAATTTCTGAACTTTCAACGCAGTATACGATTGCGATCGTGACGCACTCAATGCAACAGGCTGCACGTGTATCAGACCGTACCGCTTACTTCCATTTAGGTGACTTGATTGAAGTGAACTCAACCGAGAAAGTCTTCACTCAGCCAGATCATCAGCTAACTGAAGCTTATATTACAGGTCGTTTCGGTTAATCTGCATAATTTGAAAAAACAGAGCCTAAGTGCTCTGTTTTTTGTTATAAGCAGATATTAAGTCTGGTGACTAAAACAGCCATGATAATGGGTATTGTGTATTGCAGTCATATTGGACAAAAGATGCGAAGGTGTGCTGCCTGAGAGATTGACTCATCTTATAAATGATAAAATGTGAAAGATAACGCATTACAGAATAAAACAAAAAATGACTATTGAAAAAAAATGCCATTGACCTAATCTAGGTCATATACCGACGTATTATTTTAGAGAATATAATTTCTATGTTATTTCATTTACCGAAACTTCCCGCTGAAATTCGAATTACACATTTAAATGCGCGTATCAATGAACAACGTAAAAAAATTGCGCAAACTACAGCCTCTAAATTAGAGTTATTGCAGCTGACTCAGCAGTTAGCTAAAGAGTCGCGTCATCGTAAAAAGGCCAATCAAAAAGTTTATATTCTAGATTTTAAAGGTGATACTGCGGCAACAGCGGTAGAAAGCTTACGTGAAGAAATCACCTTGATTTTAGCGACAGCCAAAGCAGGGCGTGATCGTGTTGTGGTGCGTTTAGAAAGCCCAGGCGGTATGGTGCATGGTTATGGTTTGGCTGCTGCACAATTGGTACGTTTACGTGATGCAGGTTTCAATCTCACGATCTGTGTCGATAAAGTTGCAGCGAGTGGCGGTTATATGATGGCATGTATCGCCAATCAGATTATTGCTGCACCTTTTGCGGTTGTCGGTTCAATTGGTGTGGTCGCGCAAGTTCCTAACTTTAATCGTCTGCTAAAAGAACACAATATCGATTTTGAACTGTACACAGCAGGCCAATATAAACGTACAGTGACGATGTTTGGTGAAAACACAGCCGAAGGTAAGGCGAAGTTTGAAGAAGAGTTACAACAGACGCATGTGCTGTTTAAACACTTTGTTGAAAAATACCGTCCACAACTCAATGTTGAGAAAGTGGCGACGGGTGAGCATTGGTATGGGCAAGATGCTTTAGATTTGAATTTGGTCGATCAGTTACAAACTTCAGATGCTTATTTGCTTAATTTGCTGACCGATCATGATGTTTATGTCATCTCAACGCGTAAGAAACCGACTTTAGGTGAGAAGTTAGGCTTACAAGCTGCGCAAATGGCAGATGCCTTGGTACCAGCAGTCATGAATAAAGTGATAGAAACCTTAACTAAAACCAATGCAAGTTTGGTTCAAATGCGTGATCCAAAACTTTAATATTTAGTTGGCCGATTCAACTTAAAAGTCTGGTTCCGAAATATGCAAAAAGCAATTTTAGAACCAGACTTTTTTGTCTTAAGCTAAGTACGCTTTAATCATTTTCACTAGACGTTCAATCAGTTGATCCGCCTGATCTTTGGTAATATTCAAGGTCGGCAGTAAACGCACCACAGAACCCGCAGTAACGTTAATAATGGTGTGGTATTCATCACGAGCGATGTTGACCAAGTCACCACATGCTTTTGGTAGCTCCACACCAATCATCAAACCAAAGCCACGGACAATCACATTTTGATCGGCAAGTTGGTTACGCAGTTGTTCTACGATGTACGCACCTTGTTCAGCCGCATTTTGAACAATATTTTCTTTTTGCATAATGTCGATGATGGTATATACCACACGTGAACCCAATGCTGAGCCACTATATGTTGAACCGTGGTTACCTGCGGTCAGCACGCCTACACCACGACCTTGAGTCATCACCGCACCAATGGGAAAACCATTGCCTAAACCTTTGGCTGTGGTAAGTACATCAGGAATGATGTTGGTGTGTTGGTAGGCAAAGTATTCGCCTGTACGGCCATTACCAGTTTGAACTTCGTCCAACATCATCAGCCAGTTATGCTGATTACAGATCTGACGAATCTCTTCCAAGTAGCTAAAGCCTTGCGGAGCAGTGTTGACCCCACCTTCGCCCTGAATTGGTTCGACAAAGATTGCGACAATGTCAGGATGATTGATTGCAGCTTCTTCAATGGCTTCAATGTCGCCGAATGGGACACGAATAAAACCTTCAACCAATGGGCCAAAGCCTTCTTGGACTTTTTTGTTGCCTGTTGCTGATAACGTTGCCATGGTACGCCCATGGAATGAGTGCTCTGCAACAATGATTTTTGGATTGGCAATGCCTTGCATGTAGCCAAATTTACGGGCAATTTTGATTGCACCTTCATTGGATTCTGCACCACTGTTTGAAAAGAACACTTCTTCCATGCCAGCAACTTCAGCAAGTTTTTGTGCTGCAGCCGTTTGCCAAGGCACTTCAAACAAGTTGCTAGTATGAATGAGCGTTGCAGCTTGTTCTGCAATCGCTTCTGCAATGACAGGATGAGCATGGCCTAAACCACAGACTGCAATACCCGTTAGCGCATCAAAGTATTCAGTACCATCTTCTGTGTACAGATAAGAGCCTCGACCTCGGACAAAGCTGATCGGCTGACGGCCAAATACTGGCATCAAATGAGAGGGTTGATCAGTTTGTACAGGAGCAAGGGTAATGTTATTCATGACTAACTCTTATCTGTTAGAGGGTAAGTGAAATCCAATATTAAGCAATTATGCTTGTAGTTTTAAAGCCTAAATCTAAATAAAAGTCGAAATATTGCTTTAGGCATACTGTTTTTCTACGTTTTGGGTATAATGCGGGTTAGATTAGTTGAGGATTGATCAATGACTGAACAAGCACGCGATACCGAAGCGTTAATTCGTGACCAAATTGCAAAACACGCTGTACTTCTTTATATGAAAGGCACCCCACAGTTTCCACAATGTGGTTTCTCTGCACGTGCTGTAGAAGCGCTTAGTCAAATTGGTCGTCCGTTTGCTTATGTGAATATTCTTGAAAATCCAGATATTCGTGCTTTGTTACCACAAATTGCAAACTGGCCTACATTCCCACAGTTATGGATCAATGGTGAGTTGATTGGTGGTAGTGACATTATTCTAGACATGTTCCAAAAAGGTGAATTACAACCTTTAGTTGAACAGCATAGTCCAGCACCTGAAGCTTAATCTTCAGTTGTAAAAAAAGCGCCATTGAGGCGCTTTTTTTTGTTTGAGGGAAAGGGTTAATCCGCTGTAATTGCTGTGTTTATGGTTTCAGGAGTTTGTTCTGCTGCATTTTCAGTTGCAACAGTCTTCTTTTCAGCTTTTGCCTTTTTTTTGTCCTTCTTCTTTTTTTTCTTTTTCTTCGGCTCTTCTTCAAACTCAGCACCATCTTCAATGGCTTGCCAATAATCTAGCTGATCCATCACCGCCGCATAAATAGACTTCTTGGTATAGCGTCCTTTCTTGTCTAAAGTGCCGACTGGTCGAGCCATAAGTAGTTCAAGCGCTTGATCAATCGTATCTATAGCATGAATGTGGAACTGGCCATTTGAAACTGCTTCAATCACGTCTTTACGTAACATTAAATGTTGCATGTTTTGACGTGGAATAATCACACCTTGCTTACCAGTTAAACCTTGAAGTTTACATGCATCAAAGAAACCTTCAATTTTCGCATTGACACCACCAATCGGTTGAACTTGACCCAATTGGTTCATTGAGCCAGTAATCGCCCAAGATTGATCAATCGGGAGTTGGCTAATCGCTGAGATTAAAGCAGACAGCTCTGCAACCGTAGCACTGTCACCATCGACTTGACCATAGCTTTGTTCAAAGGCAAGTGCAGCAGAGAAGTGTAGGGTTTGTTCACGACCAAAGTGTGCTTTTAAGAACGATGACATTAATAGCACACCTTTCGCATGCAAAGAGCCACCGAGTTCGACGCTACGCTCAATATCTAGAATATCACCACCGCCTTGATACACAGAGGCCGTTAAACGTGATGGTAAGCCAAACTCGACATCCGCATAGTGAATGACCGAAAGTGCGTTAATTTGGCCGAGGCGGTGTCCACGCGTTTCGATGAGCTGTGTACCACGAGATAAATCCTGCCAATAGAGCTCACGTAAATAGCCTAAGCGATATTTACGATGATCTAATGCCATATTAATGTGTTGATCCGAGACCATTTTATCACCTGATTGGAAGGCGTGATGATGCGCCTCACGAATCAAATCACCCAAAGTGAGGGCATGTAGAGATAAGGAGCTTTGGTCTTCGGCTTGACGACTAGAGTCAGTCAAAAGTGCAGAAAGGGCAGATCGATCAAAAGGAAGTAGTTTATCGGCCTGTACATAGTCTGCAATCAGTTGCATATAGGCTTGTTCATTTACTTCATTACGCTGCAACGTATCAGTAAAGTCGGCACGGATTTTAAAGACACTGCCAAGCTCAGGTTCTACTTCAAGTATTTCATAATAAATTTCAGGCTCAGCCAGTAAAACCACTTTCAAATTCAGTGGGATTGCTTCGGGTTCAATTGAGATACTTCCCGTCAGTGTCAACATATGCTCAAGTGAAGAAAGTTTTAACTGGCCTGATTTTAAAGCGCGTTTTAGGCCTTGCCATGCATAAGGCTGTTCAAGCAGTTGTTCTGCTTCTAACATTAAAAAACCACCATTGGCTTTATGTAATGTCCCTGGGCGGATTAAGGTAAAGTCTGTAGTAATGGTGCCATGTTGAGTCAGTTGCTCTACGTGACCAAGTAAATTGTAGTGAGTTGGGAAGTCTTCAAAAATAACCGGTGCACCAGCATTGGGTTTATGTGACACAATGACATTGGCTTGATAGCGCGAAGGGATACGACTAAACAGGCCTGGGGTAAAGTCATCTTCTTCTTGTTCGAGTACCACCTCGACATTGTTAATAATGTCTTCAGCATAATATTTTAAATAGTCTTTTAAGCCTTCAACCTCAGCAAACTTAGTCAGTAACTGTTCGACTTTAGGCAATAAAACTTGCTTGGCAATATCGCGGTTCAACACTTGAACTTTATCGCGGGCATCTTCTTCCAAGTCGCCTAAATGCATGCCTAAACGTTCAAGTTTTTTATCCATGTGGCGTATATTGGCATTAATTTCAGAACGCTCTTTAGAGCTTAAAGCATTGATGTCGGCCTGCGTCATTTCCAATACTTTATCGTCTACATACTGGACAGGGATAAAGCAGTGCTCATCATTCCGAGAGACCAGTTTGAGGTCGAGTTCTTCGCCTTCTTGGGTCAATTCAATCAAGGCTTGTTGCTGAACGTCACCCGTTTGTTGGCGAATGGCTTCTATACGGTTGTGGTAGGTTTCAGCAGTAAAGCGGCGCTCGAGCTGCTTTAAAGTGGTTTGCCATGTTTGATGTAACATGGTTTGAAATTTTACTGCTTGACCCGCAGGCAACTCTAAAGCAATCGGTTGACGAGGGCTTTTAAAATTATAAACGTAAACCCAATCGTTCGGTGTCGGCATATTTTTGGCGTGTTGCTGTAGTAAACGCTTGACCATGGTGCGTTTGCCCAAGCCAGCTGTCCCTACGGCAAATATGTTATAGCCAGAATAAGGTAAGGAAATTCCTGCTTCAACTGAAGCACGTGCGCGGTCTTGCCCTAAAAAATTATTGAGCGGTTTAATACGACGCGTTGAGGCTGGAATCTTATCCAGAGCAGGGGTGTGCGTCAGTTGCTCTGCTTGAAGTTGTGTCTTTGCTAAGGTCGTTTGAATTTCGGGTTGGTCAAATGCTGAACTAAGGTTGTTTTCTGGATTTTCTTGACTATTTAATGCGGGCGGTACAGATAAAGAAGAGCTCATTTGATCGTGTTTTTGGGTCACTTTGAAATCCGAAACTAAAGATTGCGTTAGAAACTTAAAGGTATACAGGTTTAATGAAAAAGATCAAGCAAAGTAGCAGTGTTTGTCGACAAAAATAGAACATTGATTTTATAAATCAGGTTGAAACAAATTGTATTAAGGGTTTGAATAGCAGCATTGGTTTTAAGACAACAAAAACGTAATGACAACACAATCTTCAGGATGGAAATCCGCCTTTACTGCATTTTTAGATCGCCGTGCGTTGATCATGCTGTTTTTGGGTTTCTCAGCAGGTATCCCAATCCTGTTAATTTTCTCGAGCTTATCTTTATGGCTAGGGGAAGCAGGTATTGATAAGAGCGCGGTGACTTTTTTTAGTTGGGCAGCTCTGGGTTATTCATTCAAATTTGTTTGGGCTCCTTTGGTAGATGAATTACCTGTACCAGTGTTGACCAAATTATTGGGTCGTCGCCGTGCATGGTTAGTGATCGCACAACTTTTAATTATCTGTGCCATTTCTATCATGGCTTTTTCAGACCCGTCTCTTGGTCAGAGCTATCTTTACCAAATGGCTGCGGGTGCTGTGCTTTTAGGTTTTTCTGCTGCGACACAAGATATTGTGATTGATGCCTATCGTATTGAACTGGCAGAAACGCAAATGCAAACGGTGTTGGCTTCAACCTATAACGCAGGCTACCGCATCGGGATGATCGTTGCAGGTGCAGGCGCATTATTTTTAGCGGCTTATTTGGGTACAGCCAAGGGCAACTATATTTATGAGGCATGGAAGTGGACGTATTTGGCAATGGCGGCGGTCATGTTGGTCGGGATCGCAACCACTTTATGCATACGTGAGCCACAAGTTGATCGGGTACGTAAAGAATATAAACGAGTAGATTATTATCGTTTAGTGGCAGTTTTCTTTGTGTCTGTGGTGAGTTTTGTACTGAGCTATATTTATTCAGGCAACTTAACTGAAATACTAATTCAGCTCTGGTCGATCAAAGATAGTTTTGCACTATTTTGTTTTGAGGCTTTACGTTTTATTGGCTCTGGTGCTGTTGCATTTTTAGTGGGTTCAAGCCTTGTCAAAATGGGCGCTGTGAACAAGCAAATGGCCTATGAAACATGGGTGAATCCTGTTGCTGACTTTTTTAAGCGTTATGGCGTGAAATTGGCGCTGGTCTTGCTATTGTTGATTGGTTTTTACCGTATTTCCGACATCATTGCAGGTGTGATCTCCAATGTGTTCTATCAAGACTTAAACTTTACCAAAGAGCAGATTGCTGAAGCGGTGAAAGTTTATGGGGTGATTTTTAGTTTGGTTGGTGGTTTTTTAGGAGGACTACTGGCGCAGCGTATGAACATCATGAAATTGATGTTTGTCGGAGCAATCTTGGCCAGCTCAACCAATCTCATCTTTATTGGCTTGGTCAAATCAGGACAACCTTTAAATGATGTTGTGATCAATGTCGGTGAGCAAAGTTTCAAAACTCAAGCGGATGAGACAGGTGCATGGGCAATTAAGGTTCCTGTTGAGCAACTTCAGGCAAATGAACGTCTAACTGCAACGGCCAGTTTTCAAAATGATACTTCACAGCCTGTCTCGGTCACATTGCCTTATATTAGTCAAACGGGTGCATCTACGGCATTGCTGTTGCTTCCGATCACGGCTGATAATGTGATTGATCAACGAGAGTCTGAAGGAAGTATCGTAGTACGAGGTCAATACCTTGCTACACTGGCTGAAAACCAAAGTATTAAATTGAGCTTAGATGGTCAAAGTTTTGATGCAAAGTTAGACAAAGAAGGTGTGTTTAGTGCGGCCATCCCTGCGAAACTGCTTCTTGATTCAAACTCTAAAAAGCTGAATGCTGTATTGATGCAAAATGAGCGTGCGCAACAACACACTGCACTGAATTATCAGGTGGATCCTGCAGCTGAAAAATCTGCAACTCTAGATGTTGATCTTCAGCCAATCAACTTGAATAAAGCAGTTGATGGACAGTTAGAAGTTAAAGGGAAGGTGATTAAGGAATATAGTTCAAACTGGCTGTATTTTGCGATTATTGTCGATAACTTGGCATCAGGTTTAGCCGGTGCTGCATTTATTGCATTTCTATCAAGTTTGACCAGCGTATCTTTCACTGCGGTTCAGTATGCGATTTTTAGTTCATTGATGACTTTAACACCCAAAATTCTAGGTGGTTATTCAGGGACAATTGTGTCTAATATTGGCTATCCAAATTTCTTCTTGTTGACCACACTCATTGGAATCCCAATTTTAATCTTAGTGGTCTGGGTGGCGAAACTTCTACGAGAGCATGCCGCTGAACAAAGTTAAAGCATCGACTTGTCTCGAATTAAAAAAGTAGCTCTTGTGGCTACTTTTTTATGGTTGAGGTTTGAAATATAGGACGGTTTTGCCTATATTGGGGGCTGAGAATAAATCATGAGGAAAATCCAATGCGCATGCTACATACCATGCTACGTGTAGGCAATTTAGAACAATCTTTGGCGTTCTATACTGAAGTGCTTGGTATGACTTTACTTCGTAAGCGTGATTATGAAGAAGGTCGTTTTACCTTGGCATTTGTGGGTTATGGTGATGAGGAAAATCATACGGTTTTAGAGCTGACACATAACTGGGATACGGACAGCTATGAATTAGGTAATGCTTACGGTCATATTGCCATTGCTGTAGATGATGCTTATAAAGCTTGTGAGGACATCAAAGCGCGCGGTGGTAATGTCGTGCGTGAAGCCGGACCAATGAAGGGTGGTGTAACGGTTATTGCCTTTGTAGAAGATCCAGATGGTTATAAAATTGAACTGATTCAACAAGATAATAATGCACGCAATAACTAAGCCGCTATTCGGTCATATGCAGCGTATATGTATAGTATTAATTAAAAAAATATTGAACATATCCTGTAAAAGCTAGCTTTATTTATATAGCTCAGTAAGATGAATTTACCCAAAGGTAAATGAGTCACTGGGCTTTTTCATTTTTAGAGGAATGACAGGATGTTGGTATGTTGAAATTATTGGCACTCGATCGGTTTACGTTATTGCTATTTGTTATGGTGCTCTTAGCCAGCTTTGTCCCAGTTTCAGGTCAAGCTGCCAGTGTATTTGGTGTACTGACGACGGTCGCGATTGCAATATTATTCTTTTTGCATGGGGCTAAACTATCCCGTGAAGCCGTGATTCAGGGCATGATGCATTGGAAACTCCACGCGTTGGTTTTTGCATTTACCTTCATCCTTTTTCCCGTTTTAGGTTTACTTGCTAAACCTGTATTGGTACCACTACTTGGGCAGGAGTTGTATTGGGGCTTTTTGTTTATGTGCTTTTTGCCATCGACAGTACAGTCTTCAATTGCGTTTACTTCGGTCGCGCAAGGCAATGTGGCTGGGGCGGTATGTAGTGCTTCATTCTCGAATTTGATCGGGATGTTTATTACCCCTGTGATGGTGGCCTTTTTCATTTTGGGGCAATCAGAGCATGGTTTTGATCCAACCTCGTCTATTCTTCAAATCACCTTATTGTTGTTGGTTCCGTTTGTCCTTGGACAGCTACTTCGACCATATGTATTTCCGTATATGCAAAAAATGCCAAGCATCGTCAAAGCATTCGATCAGGGATCGATATTAATGGTGGTGTACGGTGCTTTCAGCGGTGCTGTGGTGGCCGGTCTATGGCAAGAGGTGAGTGTCGGTACATTAATCCTGTTGATTGTTGTGTGTTCGCTCTTATTGACGATTATTATGTTGTTAGGGTTGTTTTTACCACGTTGGTTGGGCTTTAACCGTGCCGATCAGAAAACCATTTTTTTCTGTGGTTCAAAAAAGACTTTGGCTAGTGGTGTTCCAATGGCACAGATTCTTTTTATTGGACAACCTTTGGGGATGATTGTTTTACCGATTATGATTTTTCATCAAATCCAGCTGATGGTGTGTGGAATTATTGCTAACTATTGGGCCAAGCAATCTGAAATTGAAACGAAAGAATAATTGGCTATCTGATACTATATCTCGTATAATATTTGCCACTTGTTGTGCTTAGCTCTGACGGTATCCGTCTCGGTGGGCCAAAAGAATGGTCTGTTATGGTGTTGATCTGCAACTTAATTTAATTAAGTGGCCCTTTCCTCAATTTTGAGAGTGATCAATTGCGATGACAGCAAAACCTTCTTTAATTTTTATGGAGTAATCGACGATGCGCGCCGATATTCACCCAAAATACCAAACTTTAGTTGCTACATGTTCTTGCGGTAACGTAATCGAAACTCGTTCAGCACTTGGTAAAGAAACTGTTTACCTAGACGTATGTTCAGCTTGCCACCCATTCTACACTGGTAAGCAAAAGAACGTTGACACTGGCGGTCGTATCGACAAGTTCAAACAACGTTTTGCTGGCATGTCACGTTCTATCAAACGCGACTAATAGCAAAAGAAAAAAACGGGCATTTGCCCGTTTTTTTTATGCCTATGATTTTGATACAGAGTCATAGGGCTGCTAGTTAGACCGTATAATAAAAGACCCCGTATAGGGGCCTTGAAATTTAGAGGTTAGTATCCAAGATTTAACTTTTACTGATCCTGCACATCAATCAAATGATCAAGTTTCTTCTGGAAATAATCACCTTGAATAAAGCGGGCATCGACATTCCATGCATTGGCAAACGACGTCATATCATTCAGATCACGTAACATAATTTGAATGTTTTTCAATTGATGATATACCGCAACTTTTTCTTGCAACTCTTCCGTGTTGGCGTCGCTACTGAGCATGCGAGTTAAGTTTTCATGTAAGGTGAGATTGTTGATATCGAGCTGACGTAGAATAGATTCACTATAAATGCTATTACCAAAGTCACGAATCGAAACTTCAGCACCATATTGGCGAAGCTGGGCAATGTATTTTTGCGCTTCAGCAATGTTCTGGCTGATATCATCCTCAGAGAACTGAAGGGTAATTGGGTGACTTAACTTACTGCGTACAATGGTAATCAGTTTGGCGATAAATTCAGGGAAAGAGCGGTCATTCAACAGTACGGCTTTGTTTAAATTTACAATCAACTTTGCTTCAGGATACTGAGTGATAAAATTGTGTAGCTGTTTACACGACTCAACTAAAATCCAGCGGTCAAGTTTAATAGACAGTTCGTGGTCTTCACTTAACTCTTTGAGGCTCGATATATCTTTCCACGTATTACCATAAATAAAGCCACTAGTAACTTCATAGGTGTATAAATTAGTGTCTTCTTTGTCGTAAAGCTGTTGATATTTAAGATGAATCTCGCCACGCTCTAATGCAAGATGTAAGGCTTTAAGCACCGTAGGTTCATTTGCTGTTTTCTGGGTGTCTAAAGTATCGCTGACAGTAGGGTTGATCAACTCAATTACAGGCATGTCAATACTGGCTTTTTGCTCAATTTCGCAATCGTCTTGATTGGTCGGTAAAGCGGTTTTAAAGGCTGAGCACAACAAGTTTTCAAATTGATCTTGATTTGAAATTTCACCTTTCAGTAAAGTGTAGCCAATGCGTAAATTTACGGGATAGCTATTGTTTTCTACTGTGATGAGCTGTGGTTTGGTGAGCGCATTTAACGCAATCAGCTTGGATTCGAGCTTGGCCTGTGATTCTGCTTGGAATAAACCAACGATGGTTTGCCCACCCGCCTTAAACAGCGGAATATGAGTCTGTTCATTTAAAAAGCTGTAAATATTGTTAAAATAATCACGCGTGGTTGCCCAGTTGGCTTTAAAAATTTCATCTGGACAAGAGCTGAGTGCAAAGCTAACCAAAGCATTCTGATCAGAGGGCTGTTTGGTCATAGCACGGTTAATTTGTTGATAAATATTAGGTTTTATAGCGTGATTTTCGGTATTAACTGATGGAGCAGAAAGGCGTTCAGATTCGACTTCAATCGTCAGTTGGAGCGCATCCTCTTCAGGTGCGGCTAAAAATTCAACTTTTAAAGGATTTTTAGTTTGGGCATTATTATTGAAAGTAGTAACTTCAAAAGCACCTAAATCAAACTGACCTTGTGAAATTTTCTTAAAACGGATTTTGAAATCGTTTACATCTTTCGGCTGGAGAATATCAAGCAGCGGTTGACCAATAATATCATCTTCAGAGCTTAAGCCGAACAGTTGTAAGTATTCAGCATTGACTGAAACATGAATCCCTTCTTGAATTAAAGCACAGGCTTTATTGCTTTCTTGAACTAAAGCCTGTGCTTGGCTTTGAGCCGTTTCAAGCTCATTCATGAGTTGTTGTTGGCTTTGCAATAAACGGCTTAATGACAGCGCACGCAGTAGACCTAAGTAAAAGTTATCCGCTTCTTCTAAGTCCAAAATATCATAGACCCCTTTTCGAATAAAACTTGCGTATTGGGTTGATTGATATTCATCGGGCTTTAATAAAATCAGCGGTAAATTGACTTGGTTAGAGTTACGAATCAAAGTCAGTGCTTGTTCATACTTTAGGTCATAAGCGCGACCAAAAATCACCACATCCCAAGGCAGATGAAGCTGTTTTTCAAAGTTTTGTAAGTCATCCAGTAAAGTGGCATGAACTTGATGATCGCTAGAAGTTAAAAGGTCACGAATTTGGTTATAACGGATCTGATTATCATCAATAATGAGTAAACGTGTTTCCGTACGTTTTAACTTTTTAGATAATAATGGATTTCTCACTTCAATGCTTCCCATAAATCGTGATTCTTAATAGCATTCATTTGCTTTTGAATAAAACTTTGAACCAATGGTTCTTGTTGGTCATTCAACAATTCATAATCAAAACGAATAAAACTTTGTGTAATTAAATGTGCTTTTACTAAATAAATTTTAAGATCTTCATCACCTAAGCGTAAGTGGATGGTTTGTTTTTCTCGGTACATATTCGAACCTGGGACAATGAGGCTGGTCTGTACTTCATCTAGCTGGGACGTTTGTACCAATAACGCAGGTTGATAGTTCTGAGTGGTTCGGTCTGTTTTTACCATTACGGCACATGGGAAAAGATCTTGCGCTAAGATTTCTAACCCTAGTTCCAAGCTTTTTTCACTTGATTGTTTAATCCAGCGAATCACACCACCGCGCCATTGGCTATGCGCATTTTCTTGGACCAAAATAAACTCACCTGTTTTTAAATGTGCAGGTGTTGGTCCAGTCCAACGAATACGGTAACCATTCACACTAATATCTAAAACTTCGGCAGGGTAGATTTGTTTCGATTCACGATCAATCATACGAGCAGAACTTGTTTCCACAGGAATATTACTGTTCATGGAGTTGATCAGGTGACTTTCATTTTGAAAGTTGTAGTTACCTTCTAGCTCTAAAGTTTCATTAAAGTTCTTGCCTTTAGACAAATAGAAATGTGCGACTGACAGGCCAAAACAAATTTGTAATTGAGCAGAGTATTCATAACGCTCATGCTTACGTTCAATATTATTGGTCAATAAGTTATGAATATGAAAATGCAGAGCAGGGGTAAGGAAAATCTTCTCATCGCGCGACAGTGGCTCGGCGCGTTTGGTTTGCATCTCTGAGAGATGATCAAGCAGAGCTTGCGTCGAGATAAAAATATTCGGCTGAATGTGACTATTTTTTTGAGAATTATAGGTCGGCGGATAGTCTTTTGATGCATCGACAATATAGCGAGATAAGGTTGTTTCTTTAGGTAAAATTTGAATCAGTTTCGCCCAATCAAAACTACACAAAAATAGTCCTTGAATTTCACCCGGACGGATTTGATGGGTATTAAAAATATCCAATAGAATGAGCTGCGCATAGGCTTGGCTAATATTGTTCAGTTGATGCTGCGTGCCTTGTATTTGATTAATGTTGGTCAAATAGAAGTTATTTTGAATAGCAGAATCCAAGAGTTGATGAGCTGCTAGCCACTGACCTGGAATCGGGGAACTATAGAGCAAGTGTTGTTGGTACAACAACAGGGACAGTTGTTGTAAAGCATAATAACTCGATACTGTTCGAGCCGTTTGTAGGTTCTTTTTTTGGTTAAAAGCAAATAGAGAAAACTTATTTTGAGTGATTTGCTGAGAAACACGTTTTGCAATGTCGATATAGACTTTGGCAAAATGACTACGCATTAATAAGGCAAGCTCAATAATATGGTCATTTCGATCAGTGGTGATGAGGCCCTGATTAAAAAAATGTTTCTCTAAACTGGTAAGCACATTTTCCAAATTCGGATGCAGTAATTGAACCAAATCAAAACGAAGTGTTTCACTGACTTGAAGCTCGGAGACTTCAAGTAATGCTTGAAATAAGGAACGAGAAGAATCACCTAATTGTAAAATGGATAAGTTTGCTAACCATTCTTGTAAGCCTTTGACTGTGCTTGGGCAAAAACTAAGCTTATCCAACTTTAATTCGGTTGGTTTTTGGAAGATATCTGAAGTACTCGTCGTCATCATCGTTATTATTTAACTCAAAAAGTTGAAACCCCGAAAAGTGGTGTCTTATTCTTTTCTCCCGCAATTTCCCTGACCAGCTTGGGAACCAGATAGCCGGGTAGATTCGCCAATAATCCTTGATATAAGAAATCAATGTCTTGCGGGTTTAAATCAAAATGGTGAGCCCCTTTTACTTTATCTAAAACATGTAAATAGTATGGCAATACACCTGCATCGAATAAACGGTAGCTCAAATCTGTCAAAATTTGAACGTGATCATTGACCCCTTTCAACAAAACCGACTGATTGAAAACGGTGATTTTTTCTGCGACTAATTGCTGTAATTGACGGCAGGTAAAATCATCCAATTCCGATGCATGATTTGAGTGTACCACTAGAATAATGCGCAGCCTACTGTTTTTTAAGATGGAAATTAGCTCATCATCGACACGGTTAGGCATTACGATAGGAACTCGTGAGTGAATTCTCAAAAATTTAAGTTGGGGAATACTTTCTAAGCGTTCAATCCATAATTTTATTTTACGATTAGACAGCGTTAAGGGGTCTCCGCCACTCAAAATGACTTCATTAATGTCAGGTTGCGACTGAATATAGTGTTGAATATTGATCCAATCTTCTGACTTTGGCAGGTTCTCTTGATAGGGGAAATGTCGACGAAAACAGTAACGACAATGAACGGCACATGCCCCAGTCAGCGTAAGTAAGAAACGAGTTTTATATTTGTGCAAAACACCGGGTTGTTGGTTGGCTTGTTCCTCACCCAAGGGGTCGGTCACGAAGTCGGGATGTTCTTCAAGCTCAAGATGATGGGGCAGGACTTGAAGGAGTAAAGGATCAAGCGGATTACCTTTTTGCATTCTTGTCACAAAAGCACGGGGAACACGAAGTTTAAATTGGGTTGATGCAAGCAGTGCGCCTGACAGCAGTTGCTCAGGAGAAAGCTCTAGAATGTTAAGTAATTCTAAAGGATCGGTAATTAAATCACTGAGTTGAGCTTGCCAATTTTGCTCTTGGTACAAATAATGAGTCATGCAATAAGGGGTCAAATATTAGGTCAAAAGAAAGTTAGGTCATCAAATCGGGTGATGTCGAAACGAGTTGTTCGGATGTGTGCGGTCTAAAAAGGCTTTTTCAATACACAAAAACACGCTGAACGAGGCTATTTTATCAAGATCTTCGACTTATAGGCAGTGGATTTTCATTGCTTCATAACACCTTGCTCATTTACAATACGAGGCATCAAAAAAGATGCCCTATCTTTATGGCCCTGCTTTTCAAAGCTTTGGTGTCTAAGATAAAGACATAAATATTTAAGTTAGTTAGTTTGGAGTGCGCCAGTCATGGCCTATTATTCTACGAATGATTTCAAGTCAGGCCTTAAGGTTATGCTTGATGGTAACCCATGTTCAATCATGGAAAATGAATATGTAAAGCCAGGTAAAGGTCAAGCATTTAACCGCGTAAAACTACGTAATTTACGTTCTGGTAAAGTTTTAGAAAAAACATTTAAGTCTGGTGATTCTTTAGAAGCGGCTGACATTGTAGAAGTAGAAATGGAATACTTGTACAACGACGGCGAAATGTGGAATTTCATGGATCCTGTATCATTTGAACAGATCGCTGCTGACAAAACAGCAATGGGCGATGCTGCAAAATGGTTAAAAGATGATTCAAATGAAAAATGTACCATTATGTTGTTCAATGGCGTGCCGTTAACAGTAAACCCACCAAACTTCGTAGTTTTGAAAATTGTTGAAACTGATCCGGGTGTTCGTGGTGATACTTCTGGCGGTGGTGGTAAACCTGCAAAATTGGAAACAGGTGCTGTAGTACGTGTTCCATTATTTGTACAGCAAGAGGAAAGCGTTCGTGTAGATACTCGTACTGGCGATTATTTAGAACGTGCATAATGGTTTAAAAATAGACTATTATCGGAAGGGATGATGAAAATCATCCCTTTTTTTATGCCAAAGTATTAGATCAAAACAAGGAGATGCAGAGTAAAGTCGCAAAGGAAAACAGCAGTACCTCGAATAATTAAAGACGCTGATTGAATGCAACAAATATGAGGGATTGAAATGGAATCTGTTCAGCCGAAGTCAACCCTGACTTCAAAAATCATCTGGTTACTGGTAGCCATCGTCGGTGCAGTCTCGTTTGGGATATTGGCACTGAGTCGTGGTGAGCATGTCAATGCCATCTGGCTCGTACTTGCTGCGGGCTGTATTTATAGCATTGCTTATCGCTTCTATAGTTTATTTATTGCAAATAAAGTTTTTGAGCTTGATGAACGTCGCTTAACTCCCGCACATCGTTTGAATGATGGTCTGGACTATGTTCCAACCAACAAAAGTGTTCTATTTGGACATCACTTTGCAGCGATTGCAGGTGCAGGTCCATTAGTAGGGCCTATTTTAGCAGCGCAAATGGGCTATTTACCTGGCACGATTTGGTTACTTGTCGGTGTAGTGCTTGCAGGTGCAGTACAAGACTTTTTGGTATTGTTTATTTCTACCCGTCGTGATGGACGTTCACTCGGTGAAATGGCAAAGCAAGAGCTTGGAACTTTTGCAGGTATTGTGGTCATGCTTGGTGCATTGGGGGTAATGATTATTATCCTTGCTGTTTTGGCACTGGTTGTGGTCAAAGCACTTGCACACAGCCCATGGGGTGTATTTAGTATTGCGGCAACGATTCCAATTGCGCTCTTTATGGGGATTTACATGCGTTTTATCCGCCCGGGTAAAATTGCAGAAGTATCTATTATTGGTTTCGTTTTGATGATGCTCGGCATTGTCTACGGTGAAAATATTGCACAGCATCCATATTGGGGGGCGTTCTTTACACTGTCGGGCACTCAGTTGACTTGGGCGCTGATTATTTATGGTTTCATGGCTTCGGCACTGCCTGTGTGGTTATTGCTTGCGCCACGCGATTACTTATCAACCTTCCTAAAGATTGGTGTTATTGCAGGTTTGGCAGTCGGTATTATTTTCGCAATGCCAGAAATGAAGTTGCCAGCATTCACGCAGTTTATTGATGGTACTGGCCCTGTGTTTGCAGGTTCAATGTTCCCGTTCTTATTTATTACCATTGCCTGTGGCGCAATTTCAGGTTTCCACGCTTTAGTGTCGTCTGGAACCACGCCGAAACTTGTGAACAATGAGCGTGATATTCGTATGATCGGATATGGCGGTATGCTCATGGAGTCATTTGTTGCAATCATGGCCTTGATCTGTGCAGCAGTGCTTGATCCGGGTGTATATTTTGCGATTAACTCACCAGCCGCTTTACTGGGTACAAGTGTCGACACCGCAGCTGAAGCTGTTCGTAACTTAGGTTTTGTTGTTACTCCAGAAACATTAACTTTACTGGCTCAAGAAGTGGGTGAAAGTACCATTCTTTCACGTACTGGCGGTGCGCCAACTTTTGCTATTGGTATGGCTCACATCATTACGGAAATTTTCAATAGCCGTGAAATGATGGCGTTTTGGTATCACTTTGCCATTTTATTCGAAGCACTATTTATTTTAACAGCAGTTGATGCGGGTACGCGTGCATGTCGTTTCATGGTGCAAGATACAGTTGGGATTGTGATTCCTGCGGTGAAAAACTCACATAACTTCTTCGGAAACTTGTTGGGTACAGCGGTTGCGGTTTCAGGGTGGGGCTTCTTTGTTTACCAAGGTGTCGTCGATCCGCTCGGGGGCATTAATAGCTTATGGCCACTGTTTGGCGTGGGTAACCAGATGCTTGCGGCAATGGCATTGATCTTAGGTACAGTTATCCTCTTCAAAATGAAGAAAGAGAAATATGTATGGGTCACGATTATCCCGACAGTATTCTTGTTGGTAACCTGTATGACCGCGGGCTGGCAGAAAATTTTCCACGAAAATCCAAAAATTGGTTTCTTGGCACAAGCTGAACGCTTTAACAATGCAATTGCAAACAATGAAATTTTAGCACCAGCAAAAACGGTTGCTGAAATGCAAACTGTTGCGATGTCGAATCAGATCAATGCTGCACTGTGTGGATTCTTTATGATTGTGGCGATCGTGATGCTCTTTGCTGCGATTAGAGTGATTCGTCGTGCATTGGCAAGCCCAGTTCCGACTGTGCATGAAGCAGAAGCCATTTATCGTGATCCTGAAGACATTCAGCCATCAAAAGCTGGACATTAAGGAGAGTCAGATGAATCTAAAATTTGCTAAAAGTGGAAAAACGATGATTTATAAAATCATTAAAATGACCGTGATGTCGCAGAAAGATTTGATTCTGAACCCTAAAAATTGGTCTCGAATTGCGACGCTGTGGCAACGTTTGCAGCAAAGTTTCCGCTTGATGGTGGGGGTGCCTGATTATCCAAACTATTTGGAGCATATGAAAAAGCACCATCCTGATTTAGAAGCGATGGATGCTAAAACTTTTTATCGTCATTGTGTGGATGCGCGTTATCCATCTGCAACGAATGGCATGAAAAAGTGCCCTTGTTAATGTAATTAATCAGTTGAAAGACGGCACTTCGGTGCCGTTTTTTTTGTGAAAAATCGAGTGAAAATATTCAATCACATGCGATTGCACGTGTTAGATTCGACAGTGTACTTTTTTGCATGAAGCAAGTGGTTGCATCGTAGATTAAATCATAACGAACACGGAGTGTGAGGCATAAAAGGTTCATGTTGTATATTTGACAGCTTTTGATTGTTATAGTTCTTAAAATACTGGAATGTTTGCAAAGGGAAATTGAATGAAAATATATATTTATGGTGCTGGAAGCATTGGGTGTTATTTAGGCGGAAGGTTGGCTGCTGCAGGTAATGATGTTACTTTTATCACGCGTCCACGTATTCATGCAGAGCTTTCCCAATGGGGCTTAGTCTTAACTGATTATTTAGGCAAAAAGATCAAACTTGCACCTCATCAACTCAAACTAACGACTGATCCTGCTCAGGTTGTGAATGCTGATGTTGTTTTTATTTGTGTGAAATCGGCAGCAACGGAACAAGTTGCGCATGAACTTAAAGAATATTTAGGAACTAAAATACCGCTGATCATCAGCTTTCAAAATGGTTTAAGCAATGTCCCTATTTTAAAAAGGGTTTTGCAAGAGCAAATGATTTTAGAGGGAGTGGTTCCTTTTAACGTCGCCACACAAGAAGCTGGGCATTATCATCAAGGTACCTCTGGTGCATTAAGTGTTAAGCAATATCCGAATCAAAATTTGCTTGAGAATGCATTTCAAAAAGCAAGGTTAGAGATTGTTTTTGAAAAAGACATGCCGGCTGTGCAGTGGGCCAAGCTTTTACTTAATTTAAATAATTCAATCAATGCATTGTCAAAAAAACCGTTAAAGGAACAATTGTCGATTCATAAATATCGCCAATGTGTGGCAATGGCGCAGCAGGAAGCTTTAGCACTGCTTGATTACGCACAAATTACACCTGCAAAATTAACTGCAGTTCCGACTCATTTGATTCCAAAATTGCTGAGTTTACCCAATCCATTATTTAAATTATTAAGTCGTAAAATGTTGGCAATCGATCCGCTGGCTCGGTCGTCTATGCAAGATGATTTAATTGCAGGCCGTCCCACAGAGGTCGACTGGATTAATGGTGAGGTTTTAAAACTCGCAGAACAATGGGGTAGACAGGCTCCAATCAATGCAAGACTCATAGAATTGATTAAGCAAGCAGAGAAATCATCGCTTTCATTTTCAATGAGTGCAGATACTTTAAAAGATCAGTTGAAATCTGCAGCGAAACAGTAGCTTGCGGTGACGTAGGTCATTCGTACGCAAATCATTGAATATTTATAAGGATCGCCTTTGAGTATGGTTGAAAAACCTGTATGTTAAACCTTGATTTATATTTTGATTGGGGAGAATAAGGTGCTTTGGGGAAAAGAGAAAACGGTAGAAACGTTGCAATATGACATGCTCGATGAATCACAGTTAAGTATTTTTTATCCAAAAATCCAAGAATTCCTCAATCAAGTTAATCAAATCGTTTTAGATAAAAATCAACAAACCCAATTAGCCTTATGCAGCCTTTTAGCTGGTGGGCATATCTTATTTGAAGACTTGCCCGGTTTAGGCAAAACCACTTTGGCCAGTAGCTTGGCGCATTTGGCGGGTCTTCAATTTAAACGGATTCAGTTTACCAATGACATGCTGGCAAGTGATGTGATTGGGGTGAATATGTTTAACCAAAAAGAACATCTGTTTGAGTTTAAGCAAGGGCCAATTTTTACTCAAATTTTACTCGCAGATGAAATTAACCGCTGTAGTCCGAAAACGCAGAGTGCGCTTTTAGAGGCGATGGAAGAGGGTGTGGTGACAATCGATGCAAGTCGTTATGTACTACCGCAGCCTTTTTGGGTAATTGCAACGCAAAACCCACTTTTTCAAAGTGGAACTTATGCACTACCAGAGTCACAGCTCGACCGTTTTCTTATGCGTTTATCTTTGGGTTATCCATCCCGTCAGGCAGAAAAGGCTTTATTGCAGCAACAATCCCGTCATGACTTGATTCAGCAGTTGATGACAGTATTTTCCGAACAAGACATTCTTGCCTTACAAACTTTGGTGCCACAGATTTATCTGTCTGAGGAAGTCTTGGACTATATTTTAGATTTGGCGGCTGAGACCCGTAAAGGTCGACATGGTTTATCTACACGTGGCGTACTGGCTTTGAAGAAAGCAGCACAAGCATATGCTTTGGTTAAAGCCCGTGCATTTGTTACACCGGATGATGTACAGGCTGTATTTGTCGCAGTGACCGCGCATCGAATAGGGCTGGGTGAAGCTGAAACTGAGCAACTGATGAAGCAAGTCAAAGTTCACTGATAGGATAAGCTGACGCATGCTGTGGCAAAACTGGATAAATAAACGCTTTCAATTTAAAGCTGAAAAACAACTGACCCAAAAAGATGTACTGGTGTTTATTTATCAGCAAGGATATGTATATGTGGTGCTGATTTTAATCACCTTTATTGCTGGGGTGAATTATGCCAATAACTTAATTTTAGCGTTTTGTTTTTTAATCAGTGCCGTGCTGTGTATGAGTTTTTATTTGACCTTTAAACAGCTACATGGGTTAAGTGTTGATCTTGTATTGCCTGAAATAGGGCAGGTTGAGAGTGCATTGCAATTACAAATGCATTTCAAACAACAGCATTCACAGCCTCGATACCTTTGGCTCGCTTATGCTGATCATATAGAACAGTTGTTTATTCAAGATACCCATCAGGTGGTCGATTTTAATTTTTTTCCAAAAGAGCGCGGACAGTTTAGTTTTCCAGAGATTAAAATATATTCGACTTATCCATTTGGCCTCGTTCGTGCATGGAGTTATTTTTTTATCCAAGCACCTGTGTGGATAGCGCCTAAAGCTAAGTCTTTAGCGGCTGAAAATAAACAGCAACAGCACAGTTTTGAACCAGACATGGATGAATTTCGAGAATTACGAAATTTTAAAGAGGGCGACTCTTTACAGGCGGTTTCATGGAAACAAGTGGCACAAGGACAAGGTTTATTTATTAAAGTCTTTGAGCAACATCAGGATCAACACAGTTTAGACATTCACTATGCACATATGCCGAGTCCTTCGCATGAAGAAAAGTTAAGCTTGATGATGGGCTTGGTTGAACAATGTGAGCAGTTGCAGTATGCCTATGCACTGTATTTCCCCCATACTGAACTAGCTAAAGGGATAGGGCCAGAACAATACCTTCGAGCCAAATTACTTTTGGCGCAGGCATAGCGAGAACAGAATGCATTCTTCTATTCGTATTGCCATTGTACTGACACTGAGTTTGATTTGGATCACACAACTAAGTTTTAGTCCTGTGCTATTGAGTGTCATTTTCGCCATTTGTATCGGCTGTCTATGGTATTTCATGAAATCTACGGGCAACCATTTTCCGAAATGGGCAATTTACATTTTGACCCTTGTTGCTCTAGCGGTCACTTTTTGGAGCTATCAAAGCTTTTTAGGGGTGGAAGCGGGCGTAGCCGTTTTAAGTATCTTTCTCTTTGCTAAAGCTTTAGAAACAAAAACGCAGCGTGATGTGATCATTCTGTTTAACTTTGCATTATTCGTTGCGGCGAGTATGTTTTTACATAGTCAGTCATTTATGACGGCTGCCATGGTTTTGCTGTGTTTATTGAGTTGTTTGTTGGGGCTGTATCGAGTGCAAACCCATGCTTTTGCATCTGAAAACTCGAATCGTATGGCATTAAGGCAAGATGCAAAACACGTCATTAAATTTGTAGGTCTCGCACTGCCTTTTTTTGTGCTGCTGTTTATCTTTTTTCCGCGTTTACCCCCACTTTGGCATATTCCAATTCCTGAAAATAAAGCAGTGACAGGCATGAGTGACAGTATGTCACCTGGAGATATTGCGCAATTATCCCAGTCCAGTCATTTGGCTTTTCGTATTATTGGTGATGTCACTCAGCTCCCAAATCGTTCAGAGCTTTATTGGCGCGCGATGGTCTTAGATCAATATGATGGGCAAAAGTGGACCAGTAGTTTTATTAATCAACAAAGTATTTCGGATGATACATTAACGCAAATCTCTACATCCAAAAAATGGAACTATCAATATTTACCCGCTGATGTCACGATTCCGTGGATTATGGCATTGGAATATTCACAACCCTTAGAGCGACGTTATCAGCTACGTCAGGATTGGAGTATTCAGGCTTATCGTCAAGTGCAGCGTGTGGAACCTATTGCATTGCAATGGATGGGAAATGTTCAATTTTCCCAAAGTGAATTATCTAAGATACAACGAAGCATAAACTTAAAAGCGCCTGAGCACATGGACTTGAAAGCGCAGCAATTGGCACAGCAGCTGTTTAAGCAAAGTGACGAGAACCCGAAACGTTATATCCAAAATGTTTTGCAATGGTATCGCAACAATGGCTTTAGCTATACCTTGCAGCCGGGCTTGTTGGGGCAGCATCGTATTGATGAATTTTTGTTTCAATCCAAACAGGGTTTTTGTGAACATTATGCTTCTAGCTTCGTGATGCTGATGCGTTATGCGGGAATTCCAGCGCGTATTGTGGTTGGGTATCAAGGTGGTCAGCCTTCACCAGATGCAAAAAGTTGGGAAGTTCGACAGTTAGATGCGCACGCATGGACGGAAGTCTTTGTGGATGGGCGCTGGAAACGCTATGACCCAACAGCCATGATTGCACCGCAGCGTATTGAACAGGGTATGCAAGATTTAATGAGCCAAGATACCAGTGTTTGGGGTGAGAGTAGTCGATGGCATGTACAGCGCTATTCGGTATTAAATAAAATGCGCATTTGGAGTGACTATGCAAGTTACCAATGGCAAAGTAAGGTGGTTGGCTATAATGCAGAGACTCAACGAGGTTGGTTACAGAAGCTAGGACTCCAATCCAGTTATTCATTGGTATTGCTGATTATTATGAGCATTGGTGGATTAGTTTTACTGTACTGGCATGTTATATCTTGGCATAAACGTGCTCAAACTTCTGAATATGACATTGTCGTTCAGTCTTTTTCTCGAAGCCTAATAGCAGAGCAGCGTAAACAAGATGCTGAAACTGTAAATCAATGGTTGTTGCGCTTAGCTCGAGAAGTTAAACCTGAACAGCAAGTTTTATTTCATCAGGCAGCTGATTCTTATCAACAAATGCGTTATTCCAATACGTTGAATTCAAAAAATATTCAACAATTTAAACGAATGCTTAAAACTTGTGCATCTGCTTTAAAAAACAAGAAATAGCGCTTGTCATACTTTTTAAAAGTGAATATTATTCTTTTACTTCAGGTGTATAGCTCAGTTGGTTAGAGCGCTACGTTGACATCGTAGAGGTCTCCAGTTCGAGTCTGGATATACCTACCAAAATTAGATTATAGATGTATTTATATGTACTTATATAGTCACTAAAAGCCCCTAAATTCAACAATTTAGGGGCTTTTTTTATATTCTATGCATTTATATGGATCTATATAATACAGCCCTATTTGTATCACCACGTGTATCACTGTTTAATAATCTAACTCGGTGATACAAGGTATAGGACATGTTACGGAAAGATATAAAGAAACGACCACTCAGTGAAAAAACATTATCTTCTTTAGTACCTGAGGAAAAAGACTATAGAGAACTCGACGGCGCTGGCTTATATTTTTTAGTCAAAAAATCAGGTGTTAAAAATTGGCAGTATCGTTACAAGAATTCTGAAGGTAAATGGGCTTGGATGGGTCTTGGTTCTTACCCTCAAGTGAGTGCTCAACTTGCTCGTCAAAAAGCACGAGAATTTACTTCAGCTCTTTCTAAAGGTGAAAGCCTGAAGTCGAAGAAAGTACTGCTCGAGGAACGAAAAGAGCTTGAAAGCTTTTACTTTGAAAACCTAATGAGAGAGTGGTTGGACACTAAATCAAGTAAGTGGGGTGAGGCAACATACACGAAAGCTCAAAAATCTATTGAGAAGCACATTATTCCAGTGTTTGGTCAAGGTAATTACAAAGAGATTACGCCAAAAGAGTGGTTTGATTTTTTCCAAGGGCTACAACGTACTTTAGGCATTCATACTCAGATTGAGAAATTGGTTTCATACGTACGTGGTTGCTATGACTGGGCAAAGTTTAAAGGCAAGATAAATTCAAATCCAATAGAAGGCATGAGCAAACATCTAGATGCCTACGAGTCAGGGAACATGGATTTCGTGACTGTTGATGAATTACCAGCTTTACTTAAGAAAATTCGTAATAATAAAAAGCGCGCCATCGGCATTGGTCTTGAGTTGCTGATGATGCTATTCCCACGTCCAGGTGAGTTAAGGATGGCAAAGTGGGAGCAGTTCGATTTTAAAAAAGCCTTATGGACCAAACCTGCAGAAATGACCAAAACACGTCAGGAACATCAAGTCCCACTATCTAAGCAAGTCATTACATTACTCACAGAGTTAAGATCCATTCAGCCAGAGTCTGAGTTCTTGTTTCCGAGCCGTCTTTCTGTCAATAAAACGATTAGTGATATGACATTCAATCTAGCTCTGAATCGCTTGGGGTATAAAGGAAAACAGAATCCTCACGGTTTTAGACATCTTGCAAGTACCATTTTGAATGACGCATTCAGTGATCAAGAACAAGTGATAGAAGTATGTTTGGCGCATAAGAAAAAAGGTGTCAAGGGTGTTTATGATAAATCACAGCATTTAGATGAACGCCGTGTGTTGATGCAGTGGTGGGCTGATTATTTAGATGAATTGGTCAATTAAAAAGTAAACCTTTTTCTTGAACTTAGAATAAAAAATCTCTGGAGATTTTAAGAGCTGTGATCAACTGCTATTAACGTAATTTTTCAGACATAGTAATGAGACGTACCGAGTTAAAGAAAAAAGGTTATTTGGCAGATACAGTTCTTACTGCACTAGAAGTGGAAATGCAAGACTATCGATTATGGGACAGTCCAAATTTATATTTTTTTGTAAAAGCAAATGGCAGCAAAAGTTGGCAGTTTAGGTATAAAAAAAGAAATGGAAAATGGGGGTGGAAAGGGGTAGGAGCTTACCCGACTATTAAAGCTAAAGAGGCAAGGGTAATTGCGAGCGGCTATCTGAAAGAAATAGAAGCAGGTACATTTTTAGAAGTTGATAAGTACAAGTTATCTTCACTTATAGAAAGCTTACTTGATAAAAAACAAAAAAAATGGAGCCCTAAAAATTTTTCTAAGATGCAATTATCGATTAAAAAACATATTTATCCTGAATTTGGAAATCGTGATTTAAGAACGATTAAAACCATGGAATGGTACGAATTTTTTGCGAGATTAGAATATGATTTAAAAATCCCAGCACAAATGCGCAAACTACTTAGCTTTGCAAGAGAGGCGTACGATTGGGCTTGTATATATTGTGAATATAAAGAAAATCCTGTGCGAGAGGTACAGGGATTTTTTGAACGTCATAAAAGTGGAAATTTCAAATTTGTCGATTTAATTGAATTGCCAGACCTTTTGTCTGCAATTCGTTCATATTCTAGTCGTAGTACAGCAATAGGTTTAGAATTATTGCTTTTACTCTTCCCACGCCCTGGTGAGTTACAACAGGCTTTGTTGCACAAAGATTTAAAAGATAACACTCTGCTCATTTGAACAGAATTC